>Ga0214925_100381_pt1 | contig 23634 bp, 20 predicted proteins | sample Stichaenrichment_FD_168299 | JGI IMG/M metagenome (GOLD analysis project Ga0214925, IMG submission 168299) | Xylose enriched microbial communities from anaerobic bioreactor in Madison, Wisconsin, United States - 63SRT | ecosystem: Engineered > Bioreactor > Anaerobic > Unclassified | place: USA... | reverse complement strand
TGATAAAGACAAAGTGGTCGGTGTCGTCAAGGTGCCTTTCTGGACATCCACAAAGACGCGACGGGCGAATATCAACGATATGGCGTACTAATTCAAGTCAAAATGACGTCGCTGCACACAATGTGCGGCGGCGTTTTTGTATTGATTAGAAGCAAGCGAGGCGTGCGGGTGACACTATTAGTTTGCTTGACTTTTCACGAAATTTAGTATATGCTTGCGCACGTAAATTTAGAGAAGGAGGCGGCTTATGGTTACCGGTAGCAATGATCCAGACATTCTAAAATGGTTGTCGATTGCCAATCGCTATACGCGGATTGCGCTTGACCGTCGCCTCCAGCCCTATCGGTTGAATGCCAGCATGTACTATTATATTTTACGAATCCATGAGCAACCCAAACTGACGCAGGATCGACTGATTAGCCTGACGTATTTGAACCCCAGCAACGTGACGCGGGCGGTGAACCAGCTGGTGAATTTAGGCTATGTGCGTAAACGCCAGTCTAAGACGGACAAGCGGGTCTCGGAGCTGTCGCTGACAAAAAAAGGGGAAGCCCTTTATCCGGAAATTGTGAAGTTACGGCAAGAGGTTGCGGATGGACTACTAACGGATATTCCAGCTGAACAACACGATGCGTTGGTTGGGCAAATCCGCCAGGTGGCGCTGCGTGCAGTGGCGAATGAAACACCGGGTGATAAAACTAGTGATGATTAATAATTAAATAGTTATTAATAACAAAGACTGGGTGATCGGATTCATTCAGTCTTTTTAGCTACGTCAAAGTAGCGACTGGGTGTAGAAATAGTTTTTAATGAAAACGCGTTGCCTTTCCCCGACTAAAGCGCTAGAATGAATCTAACTTTTATTATGAGATTTCTATGAGAAAACACATGGGAATTTGGGAAAGAGGACTTTTATGGCAGAATTGAAAACGCAGCATGAACTGACTGCCGCAGAAACGGCAGATTTGCGGGCCGACGTACAGCAACAACCCGCCCATGATGTTATTGCCCGTGCGACGATTAAGAATGGGGTACTAGCAGCTTCCGAAGATCCCCAGGCAGCCGTTCGTTTAAACCGGACCTTCTCGGTGGAATTACCGACGGGAAAGGTGTCTAATCAGAAGCATTCAGGACGCTGCTGGTTATTTTCAACGTTAAATACGATTCGGCATCAATTTGCGGCAAAGTATCATGTGAAAGACTTTGAACTCTCACAAAGTTACCTGTTTTTCTGGGATAAGGTTGAACGGGCTAATATCTTTTACGATCGGATTTTACGCACGGCTGACCAACCGGTGGATTCGCGTGAAGTGGCCGCGATTCTCAACAATCCTGGTGGCGATGGTGGTCAGTGGGCCATGGGCGCGTCACTCGTTCAAAAATACGGGGTGGTTCCAGTGAGTGCGATGCCAGAATCCTTCAATACTAATGATACAACTGGGTTTGCGGCGACTTTTAATTTGAAGCTGCGTAAGGATGCGTTAGTCTTACGAGACCTAGTGGCAGATCAGGCTAGTGAGGAACAAATTGCTGCTACACGGGCGCAAGCCTTGAAGGAAGTCTACCGCATGGCGGCCTATTCCTTTGGTGAGCCACCAACTACGTTTGATTTGGAATACAAGGATGATAACCAGCAGTATCATCGTGATGCTGGATTGACCCCACAGGGCTTCTTTGAAAAATACTTTGATGTCGATCTGGATGACTACGTGGTAATCAGTAATTCACCGGATAAGGCGTTTAATCAACGTTATCGATTGGAAAGTCAAGAAAACATTGTCGGTGGTCAGCAGATTACCTTTCTCAATTTGCCATTAGCTGAGCTAAAGCGAGCAGCGATTGCGCAATTGAAAGATGGCGAGACGGTCTGGTTTGGCAACGATGTGCTGCAACAGATGAGTCGGGAACGAGGATTTTTAGATAGTCAGCTCTACAAAACGGCTGATCTGTTTGGGATTGACTTGAGCTTGACGAAAGCCCAGCGCTTGGCATTGGGTGAAGCCGAAGTTTCCCACGCAATGACCTTTACCGGGGTCAACGTGGTGGATGACGAGCCAACTCGCTGGAAGGTTGAAAATAGCTGGGGTGAAAAGAACGGGGACAAAGGCTACTTTGTTATGACTGACGAGTGGTTCAGTGACTTCGTTTACGAAGTCGTGGTGCACAAGCGGTATTTGACGGCCGATCAACAGGCGGTGCTGGCCACGACTCCAACCGAATTACCGGCTTGGGATTCCTTGGCATAAACGTAAAAAATGAACGGACAACTAGCCGCCGTTAGATGTCCAGTGATACAGATGAGCCCGGGACTTTTGTCTTGGGCTTTTAATGTTTCACATGAAACATTGGGGCCAATCAAAGACAAAAGTCATTTTCAGACTCATCGGACTGGAAATGGTGTGCCGTTGCCGTGTAGAATAAAGAGGACGCTAGTAAGATAATCCAATGAGATGAGGGCATGCGTAACTTTTTATTTGATTTTGATAGTACCTTGGCAGATACGCGAGATGTTGCAGTGACGGCGACGCAAAAGGCTTATGCGCTGAAAGGTTTAGCGATCCCCAGTCGTGAAGCCGTGGTGAGTTATATGGGGGTTCCGATCGAAGTTTCCTTTGCCAAGATGGCGCAGGAACCCTTGGACGAAGCAACCTTGGCAGACTTATATGATGTCTTTCGAGCCCAATACCAAGTGGCTGAGCAATTGGGAATTACGTTGTTTGATGGGATGGCAACGATCTTGAAGACATTAAAGCAACGAGGAGAAAATCTATTTGTCGTGTCCAGCAAGCACTCGGTGCCGTTGCAGCGAAATCTGACGCAACTGGGTTTGGGAACAACCTTCACGGCCATTAGTGGTTCGGATATGGTGGCGCATTACAAACCGGCACCAGATGGTATTTTAAATTTGCTACAGCGCTTTGAGTTGGCGGCCAACGAAAGTGTCATGATCGGTGATGCCAAATATGACATGCAGATGGGAAAGAATGCCCATATTGCGACTGCTGCGGCAATGTGGGGTGCAGCTGATCCGACCTCAGTAAAAGCTGAATCGCCAACGTATTTGCTACAAACCCCGGCGGAACTAGTGAATTTAGCGGATTAACAACGATGAATGTAGCAATTGGAGTTAAAAAGCACCTCATTAGCTAATCTAGTAGATTGGTCAATGAGGTGCTTTTTTGATCGATTAAGGTAACTTAGCGGTGACCGCCAACGGTTATTGTTAGCAGAATGTAAAAGAAAAAGCCGCCCGTGGTTAAGGGGCGGCAATGACCAACTTGGTTAGGGTCGGTCGATCATTTTATCGGTTGAATAAAATGAAAAAAGGTTGGTTAATAGGTTTTATTGGTATATTTGTATCCTAACCGGTAATTGTGAAGAAACTGTGAAGAATATTTATTTAATAATGATAGGTAGAATTAGTTTTTTCTAAATATACGGAGTAATGGGGAATTTAAAGGATGAAATGGGGGTTGGATTATTTATTTCTAATTGTTTTACTTATTATTTTGTTAGTTTTAAGAAGATTAAGGTCTTAATTTTGAGAGATATTACTTTATACGCATAGTTTTTATTAGAGATATATAATGTTATATTTTGCTAAAAATTCGCTAAGAAAATCCCCTCGTTTGAATCAACGAGGGGCGTCATTTAGTGATTAAAATGGGGGTGATGCGGGTGATCGGCTAGTAATTGAGGCCGACCATCGTGGCGATGATTGGGCGCAAAGCGTTCAAGCTGGCGTTGCTTCGTATGTTCCTTCTCAATTTGAAGCTGTTTTTTTAACTGCCGAAGTTTCCAGTAACCATGAATCATAGCCGTTGCCGGTAGAACTTCTAAGGCTACGGTAGCGGGAATCAACCACGGGTGTTCTTGAACCAAGGTAGTAAATTGTTCGCGCGAGGCTTTAAAGGCCTGCCCAGCCGAGTCATTAGCCATTAATTTGTGTTTAAACATCATCATCACACTCCTTTGGCCCTATCATAACCCAAAGTGATAGCGGTGTCAGCCCATTTGTTTCACGTGAAACAGATTAAGTTAAACGTGTTGGCTTTTCCTAGCAAATAAGACGTAGATAATTGTTGCTTTTCAATATTGTTAAGGATATCTTTAAATATATGAATGGTTTTACCTATTTTTAGGAGGAGATAATGTGCAAAAACAGCTTGATAACCGCTGGCACATCGGACACCGCTTGCTATTAGCGATAGTGGTGGTGGTCAGCTTCATTAGCGGATCGGTGCTGATTGGTCACGCGGAGACGGCGCCATCGGTTGAACCAACCAGCAGTACCTCTAATGCGGTGACGAGCTCCCAAGTGAGCCAATCAGCGACGAGTGCAGCGGTAAATGGAGACTCGGCAGCTGGTATTGATACGGTCAGTTCGACAACCAACACGGTTGATACATCAGAGTCTAGCGCGGATGCGGCCCATTCGACCACGGCACCAGCGGCTGACACTACGAGTACCAAGACCAGCACAGCTCGCTCGGTGGCTACGCAACAGCCGAAAGCAAAGGTCACGGCTAAGACGGCAACGGTGAAGGTCATTTACATGATGGATACGGGCGGTGTTTTGGATCGCGACACATTAACTGGTCGTGTAGGCCAGCGGTATACGGCCACGGCGGCGGAGTTTCAAGATAGCCGGGATTTTCAATTGAAAGGGCCCAAAACAGTCACCGGAGTTTTTGGTAAGGGTGCCACCACGATTCGTTTTGTGTATCAGATTCCCCGCGTTACAAGTCGAATGCAGCAGGGGCTAGATGTTATCACCGTTCGATATGCTGACGGGAGCCTAAAATATATTGAAATTTTCGATGGCCCGTTTGATATGACGTTAGCTAGAGATTCTGCAGGTCAATCAGAGGTTGCGGTGCAGACCCTCCAGCCCATTTATGCTAGACAAGGAATGATTTTGGCGGCAAATACCGTAAGAACAATAGGAAATCGGTTTGGCTACTTTAAGACGCGACCGGCGGATTTTATTTTTGAAAAGGCCGGCCGAGTAGTTAAGGTGGTGCGCGTCGATCGGCAAAGTGGGAAAGCAACGGTTCAAACAGTGCAATTACGTGGAGCTTCGGCTAACGCAGTTGCGAGTCGGCTGGGAATTAAGCAGGCGGCAACGTTTACGCGGTTTTGGCAGCAACTAGTGGCTGATGCCGGACAAGTGGCGAAGGCTGATGGCAGTCGCACGACAGAAGGGTTTACTGCCATTGGAAATGTGCCAACAGCGAATTCACGGGCTACCCGTCTACCGCAGACAGGCGAACAGCGCATGTCTTTACCAGTGTACGGGTATGTGATTTTGATTTTGAGTGTTTTGGGGTTGGTTAAACGGCGACGGCAGGATTAATAACTTAACTCAAATACGCCCTGAATTGGCATAAGGCTAATTCAGGGCGTATTTGAGTTAAAGTGGGGATGGTTCGGACTGGTGATTTGAATTACTGACGATCTACATATCTTTTAAGCAGATAAGAAATAACCATACTGGTGCTCATATAGACTAGAACATAGATAATGAATGGAGTTGAATCCTCTCCCCTGATAATAAAAAAATAATCAATATAAACGGCTAACACTAAAACACCAAAAAGCCAAAGTGTTTTAAATATTAGTTTTCCTAGGCGCATATAAAAGAAAGTAAAAATATAAAGGAAGACTGGTAAACTCATTAATAGTGCGTAAAGAAAGAGTCCCAGGGATACGAGACCGTCTGTAAGGAACGTATAAGAAGCGACAGCTAAACATACCAAGGCATAAAGCATAATTGGGATTCCACAACACCCAAGGATTACAAAAATATTTTTTTGATGCATGTAGGATTATCTCCTTTGATTTTTGGTAACTATCTTATGCTTACGTAATATACTACTCCGAATTGTTTAAGAACGAGGATACAATTGACTTTGGTTAAGGTCTTTAAGGTAATCTGAAACTTTGGCATATGAAAAACCACTCCACACCAAAATTTGTTGGTATAGAGTGGTTATCTGAAATCATATTATCGTTAGATTGTAGTTTAACCCAACCTGGGATCTAATCCGTTACCTTAACCATCGTTGCTTGCGTAACGTCATTATCAACATCGCGGGCAATGTGGTAACCAGCAACCTTGAGCTTAGAAGCCTTGTTGGTTGCGGTCAGGGTCTTTTTGACCGTGAATTTCTGCGTCATTGGAATATCTGACAACTTCCCTTTGAACTTGATCACGGTGTTGTCGCCCTTTGTGGTGAAGGTCGTGTTTAAGACCCCGCTCTTATTCAAGGCACCAGCCTTTTTGGCCGCACTGAGGGACTTGTAGTACTTATCTACATTGTAGACGGTTGCTTTACCATTGGAATCGAAGCTGTAGGCTTCCAGACCAGAGTTACTTTTGGCGTTAACGGAACCGGCCACGTACCAAAGCTGTTTAGAACTGGTTAAAGTCGTTTTCACATCAGACTTTTTCGTGGTTTTATTAGCGAAACTTGCTTGCTGGTTGCTCCCCGACTTAGCTTTTTGACTGCAGCCAGCTAGGCCGATTGCCATAACCGCGACTAAACTAAGCACGGTGGCAAAAATTCGGGATTTCTTCATATCTCAATCACCTCATCGAAAATAATAACAGTTATGTGGAAACCACACAAACCGCCTACTTCTATTCCCCCATAGTATAGCATGACGACTGGGTAAGGGAGGTCACCGCTCAATTAAAAAAGTGTTAAGTTGCGGTAACAAACTCAGAAAAAAGGGGAATGACCAACGAATTACTAGAGACAAACGTATGTTCCTTTGATAAAATGAATAAGCAGATTAATTACGGGAGAGGAGCTTTTTCATGAGTAAACGAAATCGCGGTCGCCGCAGTGGCGGCCGCGTATCCATCTATACGGCGATTGTCGTCATTGTGATTGGGGTGATTGGTGGTCTCAGTCAGCAGGGCAATCCCACGGCGCGAAAGATTACGACGATCGCAACCAGCTTAGTTGGCAGCAACAGTTCGCGTCATGACCAGTCAACTAGTCAGTCAGCCAGCACCCCCAAACAGTCGGTGGCCACTAAGGCGTTAGCCGACCAGAAGTACACGGGAACGCAGATTGTGGCGGTTAATCACAATAAACCAACTTTTACCACGGCCCAATTGTCGACTAAACAGGGGGCTTGGGCAACTTACGGCGAATTGGATAGTTTGAACCGGGTCACGACGGCCAATGCATTATTGAGTAAGAGCACTATGCCGACCGCCAAGCGAGAACCACTCTACGTTAATCCGACTGGTTGGAAGAATAAAGAATACACAGTTAATGGTAAAAGCGGCTATCTTTACAACCGGAGTCACCTGATTGGCTATCAATTGACTGGGCAGAATAACAATCTGAAAAACCTCATGACGGGTACGCGTTCTCTAAATGATCCCGGCATGACGGCGTATGAGAACCCAGTAGCCAGTTACCTGAAGAGCCATCCCAATGACTATGTGCGCTATCAAGTACAACCAGTCTTTCGGGGCAATGAATTGGTCGCACGTGGGGTTCATATGCAGGCGCAGTCGGTGAAAAATAGCGGCGTGTCTTTTAATGTCTACATTTTTAACATTCAGGCTGGCGTGAAGATTAACTATAGTACTGGGGCCAGCCAATATGGTGATCCAGCTAGCAGTTTTTAAAACCATGATATGAAAACACCTCCGTTACGTTCAGGTAGCGGGGGTGTTTACTGTTATGTGGGATTAGCGCCGGTTCATATACCGGTAAATACTATACAGAATAATACCGGCTAGTAAGATGATGCCGATAGCGGGATTATCACGGAAAATCCAATGGAAGACTCGCAAAAATCCGGTGCCGTGTAAGCCACCGATCAGCGGTGAAATAACATGTATCATGAGGAACCTCCTGAAAATTTTTGGGGATTTTCCTAAGAAAATTAGGAAAAAGTAAAGACATTTGTAAGATTTAGCGTATCATGAAACCACAGAGAATTTGAGGAGGACGTTACACGTGAACGTAAATTACATGCTAATCTTCGAAATTATCGTGGTGGTCAACGCGGCGTTGGCCTTCTTGACGGTCTTTCGGGAGAAGCGCGATATTGCTGCGACGTGGGCTTGGATGCTCGTACTGGTTTTGTTACCTGTGGTTGGCTTTATTGCCTACGCCTTTATTGGGCGAAAGCTACCGAAGGGGCGAATGTTTCGACTGCAACGGCAGGTCGCGGTGCAGCTCGATGAACGGCTGTCCCAACAGCGTGCTGAGATTGGCAATCAGATTATGCCAGCGGATCAAGTCAGTCACTCGGTGGTCAATATGGTCAATATGTTTATGGAGACCGACCATGCTTTCTTGGCCCGTAAAAACCGGGTGCGAGTGATTACCGATGGACACGATTTATTCCATTTGATGATGGAAGATATCGAGAATGCCCATTCCAGTATTCACATTGAATTTTACACCTTTTACAACGATCAGATTGGTAATGACATCTTGGATTTGTTGGTCAAGAAGGCCAAGGCGGGCGTTGAAGTCCGCGTTATCTATGATCCGTGGGGCTCGATGGGAACTTGGAAGTCATTTTTCAAGCCACTAATTGCGGTTGGTGGTCACGTGGAAGCCTTTCTGGGCACGCGATCAGCAGTGATTGATTTCCGGCTGAACTTCCGCGATCACCGTAAGATTGTCACGATTGATGGTCAAGTAGGGTATGTCGGTGGCTTTAATATCGGTGACCAGTACCTGGGGCGTAAGGCCAAATTCGGCTATTGGCGTGATACGCATTTGCGGATTGTGGGTTCCGGTGTCTTTGCTTTGCAGGCCCGCTTCATGTTGGACTGGAACGCCACAGATCGTGATCACCCCTTTAAGGACGATCAGATTGAACACAAATACTTCCCACTCACTAAGGTGAAGGGGGAAACCAGTTTACAAATTGTGTCGAGCGGTCCCGACTCCGATTTGCAGCAGATTAAGATGGGGTATATGCGGCTCATCCAAACGGCGGAAAAACGTCTGTGGATTCAAACACCGTACCTAATCCCCGATGATAGTGTGCTAGATTCGCTGCGGATTGCGGCGATGGCTGGCATTGACGTCCGTATTATGATTCCGGATAAGCCAGACCACGCCTTTGTCTATCGGGCAACGCAATACTATGCTCGGCAACTGGCAGATGATGGTGTGAAGATTTACTTCTACCACAATGGCTTTATCCACGCCAAGACAATGGTAGTTGATGGTCGGATTGCTTCTGTGGGCTCGGCGAACATGGATTATCGGAGCTTCAAACTGAACTTCGAAATTAACGCGTTCATCTATGATCCTCAGTTAGCCACACAACTCGAAGAAATTTTTGAGGAAGACATGCGGCACAGTGAATTAATAACACCAGAGAAATTCAAGCAGCAGTCGGCGTACTTGAAGTTTAAACAAACGGCGTCAAGATTGTTGTCCCCTATTTTATAGTATTTCTAGCAGACGACCTAGTAAGGTGGTCTGCTTTTTTGTGTACAGCGAGCATTGAGGTTGGTTGCTTTCGACAACTAATTGGGTATAATGACAGTAGAGAAATTAAACCGTTTTCATGGCACATCGTCGTGTAAAGGAGGCCCATGATGAAGCCCTTTGTTCCGATTCCAGTCGTTGATTCCAGCTTATATTTATTTGGGGGGCACCAGCGGACGGTGCCTGGTGGTTGGCAATTCTTTGAACAAAAGCACCAAGCGTTTGAACTCATGTGTGTGACAGCCGGACACCAGACAACGGAAATTAAAAACCTGGCGACATACACCTATGGACCCGGGGATGCCATGATTATTTCACCGGGCACCCTCCACACGAACAAGAATTCTAGTGATACTGAAGAAATGACATATATCTGTTTTCATTTCAATATTGAGAGTTTGGAATTAAAATCAGAAATGCTGAGTAGTATGGTGAACGCCGTCATTCCGGCCGATCAGTCGATTGCACAAGCAGCTGTAAAAGTCGCTACCAAAGTGGTGACCTATAGTGCGGATCATCAGTTAACCAAGGAACAAGCCAACTTGAAGATTGAAATTGCGGTCTTGGAATTTTTCTTTGCCTTGACTGAAAATTTGAAAGCCCACGTCCAGGAGAAAGGACAGAAGTATACGGAAAGTGAGGCCAAGACGGGCCGGATGATTGCGACATTAATCAAGAAGGCGATTGAGAAAAAGCACGTTCCGGTCTTCTCCTTTACCGATATTTGTCGAAAGGTCGGTGTCAGTAGCGGCTATGGTCATCGCACATTTAAAAAGGTTTATGGCGTCACGCCGCTCCACTATATTGAAAATCAAAAATACAACAAGGCGAAGCGATTACTGGGTTCACCAGAGTATTCTATCGAGGACATTGCAGATTTGATGGGTGCCAGCAGTACTTCAAACTTTAGTAAGCAATTTAAGAAGTGGTCCGGCATCACGCCTAGTAAATATCAACGCCAGTTGAAGCAAAAACGTCGCGTGCGGACGGTTAAGGAAAGTGGTTATTTTGAATAATTTTGGTTAGAAAACAACCAATCACCCCGGAAAACGTTGATTTTTCGGGGTTTTTATTTGCCTTAAAGGTCAGAATTTAACTAAAAACAGTCATGAACGAAGATGGTCAGCTATTGTGAAAGCGGATACAATCTAAAGTATAGTTAGCTAACCGATTTTTATTGACAATGATTCGGCCGGATCATTGTGCAACTGCACTGATACTTAATAAGATTATACTTCTGAAAGGGGTTCTCGCAAATGGCCTCAAACACACAGGCTACTGCCCAACCAGCTGCAAATGATGAATTTGCTAAGCTGTCTTGGCGCGAGCGAATTAGTTACGGTGCCGGAGATCTTGCCCAAAACTTGATCTTTGGGACGGTTGGTTCCATGCTCTTATTCTACTTAACCACGGTTTATGGTATTTCTGCCGCGGTCGGTGCCACCATCTTCTTGGTGGTCCGGTGGGTTAACGTTTTCTGGGATCCATGGGTCGGCGCTTTCGTCGACAAGCATGGATTTAAGCGTGGTAAGTATCGCCCATACTTGATCTACGGTGGGATTCCATTGACGATCATGGCGGCGCTGTTATTCTTACCAATTGATGCGGTTCGGGGCAATGTCTTCTATGCTTTTATTGCCTATCTCGCAACGGCGCTGATTTATTCATTCGTTAACATTCCTTACGGGGCCTTGAATGCTTCACTGACCCGGGACAACGATGAAATTTCAACTTTGACGACGGTTCGGATGACCGAAGCCAATATTGGGAACTTGTTGGTTTATACATTCCTGCCACTGTTCGTGCAATTGGCTTCACCAAATCCCCAATCCAAGGATATTGGTTTCTTCGGTATTCACATGAATTTAGGGGATTACACCTCACCAAAATCGGGTGGTGCCTACTTCATGGTGATGGCCATCTACATGATCATTGGTTTTATCATGTTGATGTGCACTTACTTTGGGATTAAGGAACGGGTCTTACCGACCGAAAAGGAATCCTCTGCAGTTAAGTATGCAGACCTGTGGGTTGAATTTAAACAAAACAAACCCCTACAAATTTTAGGATTGTTCTTCCTGATCGGCTTTACTTTCATGTTCTTTGGTAACACCGTTTGGCCTTTCTACATGCAATATAACATCGGGCACTCCGAATGGGTGGCTTCAATCAACTTGATCGGGTCCATTCCGGGTATCTTCCTGGTCTTCTTGTGGCCAATCGTGCGGAAGAAGATTGGGAAACGTCAATTCTTCTACGCCTTCCTGACATTATTCATCATCGGGACGTTAGTTCTTTGGGTTTGGTCATTCCCAGCCTTTAAGAACAGCGTTGCCTTAGGTTACATTGGTCGGTTCTTGATGCAATGGGGGATTACGGCAGCGACCGGTTACATGTGGTCACTGGTTCCAGAAGTTGTGTCTTACGGTGAATACCACTCTAAGAAGCGGGTTGCCGGTATTATTAACGCCATCATGGGTCTGTTCTTCAAGATTGGTTTAGCTCTTGGGGGAATTATTCCAGGGTACATCAATGCCTTCTTCAAGTTTGATGGTACCAAGACGACTCAAAGTGCGGGCGCCTTAGCCGGTATTCAATGGTCGATGATTTGGCTACCCATTATTTTGGCCTTTGTCGCGATGTGGGTCATGAGTCGTTACACCTTAACGGATAGTGATGTTAATAAGATGAACGAAGAATTGACAGCAGAACGGAAAGCCAATCAAGTTTAGATGAAAGGAAGATTCTCTTATGAAGATTCAAAATCCAGTTTTACCCGGTTTTAACGCTGATCCAAGTATGATTCGGGTGGGTGATACGTACTATATTGCCAATTCAACCTTTGAATGGTTCCCTGGTGTGCGGTTACATGAATCCAAGGACTTGGTCCACTGGAATTTATTGCCATCACCACTGTCCACGACGACTTTACTTGATATGAAGGGTAATCCTGCATCTGGCGGGATTTGGGCCCCTGATTTGAGCTATGCCGATGGTAAGTTTTGGCTGATCTACACCGATGTCAAGATTACCGAAGGACCGTTCAAGGACATGACCAACTACCTGACCACTGCCACGGATATTCGTGGCCCATGGACTGATCCCATTGCGGTGAACGGCGTTGGTTTTGATGCCTCACTCTTCCATGACGAAAATGGCCGTAAGTATTTGGTTCAACAAACCTGGGATCACCGTGAATATCACCACCCATTCAATGGGATTACCTTGACGGAATTTGATACAGCTACCATGCAGTTGAAGCCAGAAACGGCGCGCAACATCTACAATGGGACTGATGTGAAATTGGTTGAAGGCCCACATTTGTATCAGATCAATGGGTACTACTACCTGTTCGCTGCTGAAGGTGGGACCGTATTTACCCACCAAGAAGTCGTCGCTCGTTCTAAGACACTGGATGAATTGTCCTTTGAAAGTGAACCAGATGGCCCATTCATTACCAATATGGATACCCCTGATTTTTACTTACAAAAGCAAGGTCACGGGGCATTAACCAGTACACCAAGTGGCGAATGGTACTACGCGTCTTTGGTCTCGCGGCCATGGAACCACACCAACGAATCCAGTCACGATCCTCGTGGTTGGAGTACGTTGGGTCGGGAAACGTCGATCCAAAAGGTGGAATGGGATGACGCTGGCTGGCCTCGTGTCGTTGGTGGCCACGGCGGTCAAGTCGAAGTTGACGCCCCTAAGGATGCTATCGAAACGACGGCGCCGAAGGACCATTCACAACACGATGACTTTGACCAACCAACACTAGATTTGAACTGGAATACGTTGCGGCAACCCTTTACCGCTCAAATGGGTTCTGTGGGCAACGGCGAGTTGAAGCTGATTGGGCAACAAACAATGTCCAGTAACTTTGATGTTTCCCTGATTGCACGGCGCTGGCAAGCCTTCAACTTTGATGCAGAGACTAAGGTCAAATTTGACCCATTCACGTATCAACAGATGGCAGGGTTAGCCAACATCTACAATGACAAGCACTATTCTTGGATTTTCATTACGTGGGATGAAAAGAAGGGCCATGTCATTGAAGTTGCCCAAAATGATAACAATAATTACACGTCTTACTTGAAAGATGATGCGATTAAGATTCCTGATGGGACGGACTACGTTTGGTTCAGAACGAAGGTTCGTAAGCAATCCTATACGTACGAATACTCATTTGATGGTCAAAACTGGGAAACGGTACCGGTTGAGCTGGATGCTGCAATCTTATCAGATGACTACGTCTTGCAAAACTACGGCGGCTTCTTCACGGGGGCGTTCGTGGGCTTGATGGCCGCTGACTATGCTGGTTACAAGCGCGTTGCCACCTTTGATTACTTTGATTATCAAGAACTGCCAGATTAAAGCGCAACGAGTAAGTTAATCTATCGGTTTTGGTAACATAACTCAGTTTCACCGAAAGGCAGGAAGAAAGTTCTCGATTTTTGAGGATTTTCTTCTTGCCTTTTTTGCGTTGTGTTTTCAATGGAAACCAATTACGCGTGAGCATGACGCAGTAAGTAATTTTCCCGTGAGCATTTTTGCTGACGCAACTAATGTTGGGGTGTATGATGAGTGAACTGATCAGGTCAGTGGGTACCTATCCGGATTGAGGCCGTTTTTCGGTTGGATAGGGTTGGCCTGATTAACAGAATAAGCTTATATCTGGAGGACTTGCAGGCATTGCTGTGAGCCTTTTTTTTATGGTCAGATTGGACGGCGAATAAACAATCTGCCGTGTTAGCTTCCCAATACTAATAGAAAACTAATGGGCAACCGGGAAGGTTAAATGCAATAAATAGGGGGAGTATGGCATCTAACAAGGGGTATCAAGCGTACTGATGACTAAAAAAGCCGCCATCGCGACGTTGAAACGCGATGGCGGCTATTATCATTTGCGGGATTGGTTAGAGCGCAAATACCACAGAGCTTCCTCTGTGAGTATTATGTTAATGGAGTCCTTGTTAAATTGCAACTGAAGGGGTCAGTAATCGCGTTAGTAGTGACTTGGTTAGGGGATACAATGGTTTCTTATCGGTAATCATTGGTCGTCTTTCGTGGGTATGCTACACTTAAACCTAATAGGATTGGAGGAGGGGTGCTTATGCGGTACCGACAGGGAGTTTGGTGGTTACTGGGTTTAATTCTGGCGTTGATTGGTGGATGTCAAATGACCACGATCAATGCGGCAGCGAGCTACACGATTAAACCGTTTCGAATGAATGTAGACGTGACGCGTCGTGGGGATGCCAATGTGACGGAGACCATGACCTATCACTTTGATGATGATTATCATGGTGTTTATAATGTGCAAGACTTACGCGGCATTCAGGGTGGGCGACTAACCGGCGTTAGCACGCGTTTGAATGATGGAGGAATGCGGCCGGCAAGAGCTGTTGATAGCGGCGACAGTCGGTATCAGGTCAGCCAAAGTAACCAACGGCTAAAGGTTAAAGTTTATCGGGCGGTGTCCGCGGGTGATCGCTTACAGGTTACTTACCGCTTTCATTTGACCGGGGTCGTGACGAATTATGCGGATACGGCGGAATTGAATTGGAAATTAATTGGTGCAGGTTGGGATGAGCCGTTACATAATGTCCGCCTGACCATTCAACTGCCGACTCAGCCGGTTAAGCAGTTGCAGGCGTGGACGCATGGCCCATTGACTGGACACACGGCAGTTCAGTCGAAGACGGGACGTGTGGTGATGACAATACCAGAAAATCCGGCCAATACGTTTGTGGAAAGTCATCTGCTGTTTCCAACGCAGGTAACAGCGGCTAATCCCAATACTTGCACACAAAAACGGCGAGCAGCTGCGCAAAAGCAAGAAGCGAAATTAGCGGCAGACGCCAATGCTAAGCGCCAACAACGCTGGCTAGTCGTAGGGGGGTACGCAGCATTGACGGTGGGCCTAGTGGCCTTGTTAGCGGGAAGCTACCATTGGATGCGACATCACCCGGCTAATCGGTACCCGCATCCGATTCCAGTCGACCACTTTTTTGATGTCCCAGGCGTGGCACCGGCCGTGGCTGTGGCATTACTGAATTTTCGTTCGCCAGACACGGATGCATTAAGTGGTGAATTGATGATGGCAGCCAGTCGGCATGAGATTAAGTTAGAACCGGTTCGAGAGAAGAAACATGACACCGTGCGTTTGACCAAAACGGGTACAGTGACCAACATTTTTCTCCAACGGGCGTTTGAACGATTAGGCTCCCTGGATAGCTTTACGTTGCGTGATTTAAAACAATTTGCGAAAAAAGATAAAGGGAGTCGAGTCAGCCACTGGTTTAAGGAGTGGCAAAATCAGGTTGATGAAGCAGCAGAGGTCTACCAAGATGGGGACAATATCGCCATCCGCCAACGCTTGCTAGGGATTGCGTGGGGACTCACATTTGTAATTGCCGCTTGGATCGGTGTGTCGGCGTTGGTCGACCCGTTGGTCTTTAAACTAAGCGCCGGACTAGGACTCGTTGTTTTGTTTGGTAGTTGGACCTATATTTCGCGTCAGCGGCGGCAAGTTGATCGCAATACTGCGGAAGGATTGGTCTTGATAAATGAGATTGGCGGCTTCCGGCGGATGTTGAAGGACATTGGTCATTTCAATACGGCTAAGATTGGTGACCTCATATTATGGGAGCAAATATTACCGTATGCCGCAGCATTTGGCCTCGCCAAACAGGTGGCTGACAAACTGGCGATCGACTTTGGGAAGGATGTCGTGGCCGGGGCTTTGGTCGCTTATCCCCTTTACTATCCGGGCGCGTTCAATTTGTCGTTGGGCGACATGGTCCAAACGAGTATTGCGGGAGCAATTGATACGTCGGCTAACTTTAGCTCACCATCGGGCGGTTCCGGCGGCTTCTCCGGCGGTAGTTCGGGTGGCTTTGGTGGCGGTTCCGGTGGCGGAGCCTTTTAAATAGTTTGGAAAGAAGACCGGGTGGCCAGGGGATGTGGCTGCCGGGTCTTTTGGTGTAGAGCCGATAATATGAATGCGTCGTCAATTAGATAGTGACCAGTACCTATTATGGGCAACTTTTAAGTGCTAGACTTGCTAATAGTGGAATAAGCAAAGGAAATCAACGTAAAGTAATTATTTATAAGGGGTATCTATTATGAAGAAAGTATATCAATGGGGATTGGTAGTTTTCGTTGCACTTGTTGGCTGAGGTAGTGGATTAACTGCCCCAGCGGCGGCCAAGGTCAGGGAGCTTCCGGAATCGGTAAGCTATGTGCGGACGAAGCATGCAATGGATATTGGTGCTCGAGAAAAAACAAAATCGGGATACAAGCCGATTTATATTAAGAAAAATAAATTGTTGTCAATTAGTGCGATGAACATACGCGGGAAATATCCCCATTTTAAAACATATGTGGCCGTCACATTGGGCGATATTCACTATGCAAAAATAAATAAAGTGGTTTATATGAAGAAGTTTATCCGTTACACCACCGCTAACTTTACACCAGTAAAGACGCTACGAGCACCGATTCGAACGCAATTGTTGCGGCAGGGAACGGGTTTCGTTATGTCATCAACTCATATAAATCAGCCGACTTATTCTTCAGCACTGTTCGTCACACTGGATAATTATATTCAGACGTACAGTCAGGCTCGAATGACTAAAATTAACGATAAGTGGATGAATGCAGATGTGGATAGTGACTTTGCTAAGTTGAAGCCCACAGATAGTGTTAAGGTGACGAAACTGGTGAAAACGGGAACCGCTTATAAAATTGACTATGCACGACCATTAAAGAGTTTTTCCGATAAGAAGATTGGTCCCCATCACTATCGACTGACCATCAAACAACTTGGTAGGCAATATCAAAATTACACACCAATTGATGATACGTATGATACGGCCGCATCTTGGACTAATTTCACGATTAACACCAAACCATATTTTTCTGGTTTTGCTGACTGGGGTTTGGATTAAAAGGATTATGTAGTAGGAACGTTGTCCGAAAGGAAACGTTCTTACTTTTTTATGAAATATATTATTTTAACCAACTATTTGGGGATTTATAAGCCTAAACGTTGATCGCCGGTAACTAAATGTTTGTATAGCTAAAGGCTTTTTCTACAGCGGCAGAAATAACGGGCTGAGGTAAAGTGATACCTTGATGATTAAGTCGGGCGGTAACGAAGCGAATAGCTTTGGTTTTGCACTCAGCTTTACCAACATGACTCATGACCGCGATCAAGGCGGCGAAGTGGCCTGCCAATTTTTGTATATGCAAAAGGACTACCTCAATTAAGAAGTAGTCCATCTTTTGGTATGCGACAGAGAATACGGCTAAGTTCGTTTTTTATGAATAATAAGTGACCCAAGCCAGACAATACCGACTACGCCTAAAAATAAGTGCCAGAACCAAAAAGCACCTAGAAATGGATCAGACGGTAACGAAATAAAGTTAATAATGAACAATAATGAAAGCCAAAAGTTCCAATCTTTTAGAATAATCATGCACCCCCTCTGATAAATATAGCAATCGAAAATAATAAATTCAATATAATATTAAAAACAAATTAGATTAACGACATTTAAATCTCATTAATCCTGTGGAATGGACATTATCAGTTAAAAAGGCCCCATAAAACCAATCCGGCTTTACAGAGCTTCCAAACACTAACCCATTATTTTGTAAAATCAATCTTCAAACTCAACAGATAAATCACAACGCCCCCAAAGATCATGCTGACCAGTTCTCCCCAACCGATGGATAACCAGTTGGCCCAGAATGTTGGCCAAAAGGCAGTCTTGGAAACAATAGCAATCTCCCAGGCAATCATACACATGAAGAAGACCGCGACCACCGTATTAATGGCCATTTGGGCGATGCGATTGTGGACGAATTTACTGAGCCAATACATGACCAGTAATGCCAGCAGCGTTTGAATGGTCCCAGTGGCAATATCCAAAAAGCCAAATGGTGAGGCAATAATATTGGCAATGAAAACCCCCAGTGTGACCGCGGCAATGTAGCGCTTGTTGAAGACCACCAAGTGATTAAACATTTCCGACAGACGGATCTGAAAGGGACCAAAGCTCAGGGCTGACAAGACCGTCGTTAGCACGACGTAGAGTGCAGCTATGAGAGCCGCGAGCACCATACTGCGGGTGTCGCTGACTCCCGAAACACGTTTCTTAGAATTCACGAGAAATTCCTTCCTTTGCTAATTATTCAGTTTTTAAACCTTAGTAAGCGTACCGCAAAACCGGGATTTTAGCAAAATGTTCCACGGGAAACATTACAATCGGGTATTGTCTACCGTGAAGCATTGACACCGGGGGTATTGCTTGTGTAAATTAGGAATAACTTCTGCATGTCGGCGGTGACTAGCCTTATCGCTAACTAACAGCCACCGTTGAATCGTTATACCATACTAGATAGTCATTATTGGGGGAGGCATTTATCATGAGAATCGCACACCACCGCTGGCCGCTTTGGGTCCTATATACCCTAGCGTTTGCGGTGATCGCGGCCATTAGCTTCGGAATATTTGGGGTGGCTAATCGGACCTTAATCTGGAACATGGATGGCATCACGCAACATTACCCATTGATTCGCGAGTTTCATCAGCTGTTAATGAAGTCCGGCCTAGCAGGGGTTACGGGGTGGTCTTGGACCTTTGGCTTAGGGGCTGACAAATTAACCACGCTAGCCTACTATGTGTTAGGTGATCCGTTTGCGTATGCCTTGGCGCTACTTCCGACGCGCCTGTTAGAGGTCGGCTATGGGTGGGCCATTGTTCTACGGCTTTATGCGGCCGGTCTAGCTTTTCTAGTCCTGGCAAAACGCTACGCCTTTAAACCCGGTAGTCAATTGGTCGGCGCAGTCACGTATGCCTTTACCGGGTATTCTTTGATGGTGGGGGTTCATCATCCCTTCTTCCTTTTGCCTATGGTCTGGTTACCCCTACTTTTTGTTGGCATCGACCGAATCCTACAGGGAAAAGGGTGGGGATTCTTGGCCGCTGTGACCGGGATCACTATTTTGAGTAACTTCTACTTTGCTTACATACTGGGGCTGGGCAGCCTAATTTATGCCCTCATTCGCTACTTTAGTTGCCGTGAGCGCGGTCAGCTAGCGGTTAGCTGGCTAGTCGCCACGGCCCGTTTTTTGGCCGCTGCTGTTACGGGACTACTGATTTCGGGGGTGTTGTTACTGCCATCACTCTTGATGATGCTGAAATCCACTCGGACGGTGTCCATTTTTGCGAATGGCCTCTGGTTATATCCGCTTAATTATTATCTAACACTCAGCAATACCATTTTAACGACGGGCAACACCCTTAACTACTGGGCAGTGTTGGGGATCACCGGATTCGGTTTCTTAGGGTGTGTCTATACGCTGGTGCACTGGCGGCAACATCGGTGGCTGGCCATCACGCTTCTTGCGGTGATTGTCGGGCTCCTCTTTCCTGCCGTGGCCGCGTTCTTTAACGTCTTATCGACGCCATCTAACCGCTGGATTCTGCTAGCAGCCGTTCCCTTTGGTCTGGCGTTAATGACACTCATGGATCACCTGACGGCGTTATCGTTGCCTGACCGCTGGTGGCTATTGGGGAGTAGCTTTGGCCTATTAGGCGTCATTTACCTGAGTAACGGCTTTACCTTCAGCAATCCGGCGCGTGATTTACTGACGTATGGGTTATTATTGGCCACGACGCTACTGGTTGTGGTGGCCTTACCGCGCCGCTGGACGTTCGGTGGGATCGGCATTTTAATCGGGCTAAATCTGATCAATAACGCTTGGGGTTATTACGATCCCAATCTGAGCAATCAAGCGACGCAACAGCTACGCGTCAGTGATGCCACGCGCTACATTCAAGATTATTTTGATGGCGCGCAGTCGGCGGTCCAATCGGATCACGCGTTTTCGCGGGTAAGTGCGACGCGCAACTATAATTTGTTCCGGACGGTGGGGAATAACATGACGATGTCTCACGGTCTGCATGGGATTATGTCCTATTTTTCCGTTCAAAATGGCTATGTTGGCCAATTTAGCCGCGACTTGGGTAATGCTGAGTATGCGATGAATGCGCCGATGGGCCAAGCCGATGACCGAACGACCCTAACACAACTACTGGGGGTCAAGTATTTATTTGCGCGGACCGATCAAGTGACTAATCACGCGGCGCTGCCGTATGGGTATCGGGCGGCTAAAAAGATCTATCCGGAACAGCCCGTGTACGGGTTATCAAATGGTGTTGGCACACAGGTGTTAACCACGAACTTGGCGTTTCCACTGGTTTATACGCAACCCCAAGTACTAACGACCAAGGCATGGCACCGGTTAAGCTTGGTTGACCGGGAGCGAAGTCTAACGCAAGCTGCTGTGACGTCCCAGCCAGTCGCTGGCGTGAAAGCGGCGCACTACCAATCGCCCAAACGCACGCTGGCTTACACGGTAACGCCGGATACGATTCCGGTAATTGATAGCACAAACAAGGTCATTCAGTACCGGTTAAAGCAAGCCGCGGCTGGGCAAAAGACGGGCCTCAATGACAAGCAACTAGCGACCTATGGCACCACAATTCAGACGCCTCAGTTAACGGTTGATAAAAATGGCCTGTTAAGTAAGCAGGAGGTTCAGCAGTACGGCCCCATGGTACAGTTAAATCGGGATCAAGCAGCACTGCAACGGGTGTTAACCCATAATCAACAGATTATTCAACGGACCACTCAAGCCAATCAGACGGGCCTGCATCAGTTAACTAGCGATGCGCAAGGACAACCGATTAAATATACGGTCACGCTTAAGCACCCGCAACAGGCCCAGGGGACAGAGTTGTATTTAGAATTAGACGGCATTAGTTCACAGCAACTGACAACCAAAGATCAACTCCAAACAGCGGACAATACTAGCGTTTTAGGAAATACCCCGCGGTCAAATTTGACCAAGTTGAACGCTTGGCGAACGGCGATTAGCAACCCGGATTTGGGCGATTACTGGGTGACGGCTAAGACGCGGAATGCGACCAAGACCTTCTCCCAATTTGGCTTAGACAATCTGTCAGATTATGAACCCAAGCATCAAGTATTATTGAACCTGGGTTATTCGCAGCAGTTACGCAAGACAATTGATGTGACCTTTAACGCCACTAAGCAACTCAATATTAAATCGGCCAAGCTCATCGCGGTACCGTTTGGCGCGCGCTATGACCAACAGGTCCACGCCGTTCAGCGACGGGGGTTGCAGCATGCTCAGATACGAGATAACGCGGTAACGGGTGAGCTAACAACGCCACAGGCCAGTGTTATGACGACATCCATTCCGTACTCGAGTGGCTGGCGACTGACGGTGGATGGTCGGCCCACGGCAACGACGGTGGTTAATGAGGGCTTTGTTGGGGCCCGTTTGGCGGCGGGCACGCACCGGATTCGCTTGACTTACCGGACGCCGGGGCTAATCGGTGGTCTGATCCTAACAATAGTTGGGTTAGTGGTCTGGTTAGGTGAAATGAGCTGGTGGCATTGGCGACATCCTCAGGCGAAAACACGCGCAACTAAATCAAAATCTGATGCTTAATCAATGATTTTTGGCGGGACCAGGTCGTGGGTCCCGCTTTTTTATGACACTTTTGCTACACTAGAAAGGAGTGGTAACCAGATTTTGGGGAGGACAAGTTAATGCCAAAATGGCTAAACTGGTCAGTCTTTTATGAACTGACCGAAATTTATACAGCACCATTAAATGTTATGTGGTTTATTTTAGGTGCTGCGATTGTGCAGTATCACGTACATACCGTGGATTGGATCAATGTTGGGCTATGTCTAGCGGTGGTCTTTATCTTCGATTTGGCCGTCAACGTGGCGGATAATTATTACGATTATTTACACGCGCATGATCGTGAAGACTACGCGCAAAAGACCAATCCAATTGGCCGCTTGCATTTGCCAGCTAAGGGTGTTTTTTGGCTGGCGTGGGTGTTATATGCAGTCGCTGCGATACCGGGGATTGTCTTAGTCATGCGGACGGGCTGGTCGGTTGCCGTCTTTGGTGTGGTGGGGTACTTGATTGGAATCTTCTATACGGCCGGACCGCATCCCATCAACGCAACGCCGGTCTCAGCAGCCGTGGTGGCGTTGGCAATCGCCTTTGGGATTCAGTTAACCTGTGTGTACGTGTCGATTTATGGGCAACAACCGTTGTCTTGGTCAATCGTCGGTACCACGTTTCTGCTGTGTATGCCGTTGACGTTGATCTTCTTCACGGTGCAACTGGCTAATGATACATCGGATCGCGATGAAGACATTGCCAATCACCGCTACACGTTGGCGGTCTATCTAGGTAAACGCCGATCGGTGCGGTTGATCCAACTCTTCCTAGTGATTGGCACCTTGTGGACACTGGTAAATGTAGGGTTGGGGTTAGCACCACTCGTTACGGCGTTGGCGGTTATCTTACTGCCAGTGATGTGGCGGGGGATGCGCCCGTTCTTTGCCATTCAGGACAAGCGTAAGACATTTATGGCGATGGTTAAGAGTGCCTCTTTGTTCTTCATTGCCTATCCCGTATTGTTTGCGTTGGGAACGTGGCTGTAAAGTGAGTCATTAAAGACGATCAGCTACTAGCAAAATAGACACTAATAAAATAAGCCGGGAAATGACAGTGATTATCATCGCTATTTCCCGGGTTATTTTGTCTTAATTAAGCCTAAATAGGAGTTATTAAGGATGGTGGCGTCATGGGTGATACGGATTAGTTATTATGGTTATAGGCCCAGACCGTCAACGGCGCGAATAGGACCACGATGCCAATGCCAAAAATAAGCACGATCCAAGCATTATTGTTCCAGGCTCCCTGAGCGAGGATCTGGCGGATTGCGGTGATCACATAGGTGATGGGATTGGCATCGGCAATCACGCGCATAAAATGAGGTAAGGTTTTCAGCGGGATAAAGGCGTTAGAAAGAAAGGATAGGAGCATCATAACCATCATTGAGACGCTTTGAACCATTGATGAGCTTTTGGCTAGCAGGCCAAAGAGCGCAAAGACCCATGAGATGGCCCAGCCAATGAAGATGGCCAAAGCGGCAATGACAATGATCCACCCAAAACCTACAGTTGGTCGCCAGCCCATTGCGTAGCCGGTCAGTAGAGAAACCACAGTGGCAACCAATAAGCGG
>Ga0214925_100379_pt1 | contig 23798 bp, 21 predicted proteins | sample Stichaenrichment_FD_168299 | JGI IMG/M metagenome (GOLD analysis project Ga0214925, IMG submission 168299) | Xylose enriched microbial communities from anaerobic bioreactor in Madison, Wisconsin, United States - 63SRT | ecosystem: Engineered > Bioreactor > Anaerobic > Unclassified | place: USA... | reverse complement strand
TTTTATTTCTTCGTTGATAATGTCCCTTTTATTACTGGTTTCATTGGATTTCTTTCTAGTTTTTTGGTTGGGTATAGTTTCATTACCACAATTAAAAAGATATTCATCAGATTCTTCTAATGGTAAATCACTGACGGCATCAGAATTAATCATAATAATTCTCCTATTTTTTAAAATCTAAATTGTAGGTTAAAATATATCATCTTCCATATATAAATAACTTTTGATTTGATTTTTCTATTTTTATTTAGTGTTTGCTTCTTTTCTTGAAAAATGACTTGTTTTAAACTAGAAATATTCTTTTTATTTTTATACCTTATTTGATTTTGTTTAAAAATATGATTTTTTACATGATATTTCTATAAAAAAATGAGATATGTTCAACTTTAACGGATTGTTTTAAGTCTGTTCTGAACAGAATTATTGTGATTATGAATAAAAATCTTATAACTGTGTATTCTACTTAAATTTCCTTCTTTTGATTTTTTAAAAATTTTATAATAATGTTCTATAAAATGAATTTTGTATAATTTTTTTTTTAAAATATTAAAATCTTAATAATTTATTATAAAAAAATTAAGTTTTGTAAAAGATAATTCAAAATAAAATTTAATCGAAAATTCATTAGTATGGCCTATCCATTTGTTGAATGTTTAATTAAATTAAGTAAACAATAGATATAATAATTAGTGGAAATAGTTGAAATTTGAAGAATAATTAAAATAAAAAAATTTAGGGGAATTAGTTCGAATTGAAGAATAGTTAAAATCAAATAAAGTTAGTGGAATTAGTTCGAATTGAAGAATAGTTAAAATTAAAAAAAGTTAGGATAAATGTAGATAAAGATTCTCATTTATCCATATGTATGACATACTTTACAGTAACCATCGCCATCTGTATCATGAGTACCTTGTGCAATACATTGGCTTCTACTTATGCCGTCAGTACCTGATCTGTCATAGTTAGTATAATGATGGCAGTTTGTACAATATCCGTCGTGGTTTGTATCATGTTTTCCTGATGCAATACATTCGGCCTCGGTCATTGCATGTGCAGAACCTGAGGAACTTGAAACTGATGAACTGTCACTACTACTGTCATCGGAACTGGATTTTTTAGTAGTGTTTTTTGATAATATTATTGAATCAAGATATTCCTGGGTATTGTGGTCCTTGTTGGCACCTGTAATTTGTACCCAATAATATTTGTCATTAATATATAACTCTTTGGCAACTGCACCATTTGCACTTATATTGCCTTCAAGTAAAGATGGATCTGCTCCTGCAGCATCAACTGTAATAACGGTTAAAGTAAATGAATCCCCGTTACCGTTGACTTGATAGGCTAAGTCAGTAGCTTGGCTGTCTCCAATATTGGTGGAAGAATTACCTATTAGTTTATAGTCATATCCGGTCATGTTTAGTTTTAAATCAGATATTTGTAGGATCTTATCCTCTTTATGGACTAATGATGAAATCGGATTATCGCCGTCATTATATACGGCATACACAACACCTAATATTATTAGGCAGATGAGCACTGCTGCAAGTCCAACAATGATTATATTCTTTGTGTTATCCTTAGACTCTTTATTGTTTGCGGTATTTGGTGTAAACTCTGAGTTTAATTTATTACCACATTTGGAACAAAAGGTTGCATCATCGGATAGTTTTTGACCACATTTAGGACAATACTTACTCACTTTTTCACCTCCCTAAACAGTTACTTAATTAAATTTTATATAAAAAGATATATAAAGCTTTAAGATAATTTTTTAGTTTATAATCTTGTTTAGTTTTCATGCTTTATACTCTCATGATATCTTAGTTTTTTCTGAATAATGGAACATATAAATGATTATCAATTAAATCTCCATCATGATTAAAATAAAACTTTTTTAAGTTTATTGAATTTATTCTGTCTTTGTTTAAGTTCCACATGATCTTAAATTGTTATTAATCCAGGAAGCCCTGTTTATCTGGAAAAATATAAAGCATTAAATTCAGTTTATTGCATAAATTTTACAAAAATATAAAATATTATAAAAGCTATATAATATTATTAATATTATTTTAGGAATCAATTGATATTAAAAATCATAATCCTAAAACTAAGGAGGTGAATCATGGTTAGATATTGTCCAAATTGCGGTGCAAAAAACAAAGATAATTCTAAATATTGTGTCAAATGTGGAAAATTGATCAGTATGGACATCCATGATATAAATAAGAATAGCATCCCTTCCAATAAAAATAGAAAAGAGAATTTCAATGAAGAGAAACAGGATGAAAATGGTCTGAATAAAAACATTTTGATTATAGCTATTGTGATTATATTATGCACCGGAATCATTGCAGGGGCGGTTATCTTTTCAAGCAACAATTCCTCAAATCAGCAAAACGATACAAATCCAGATCAGAATCAGCAGAATACAGATACCAATGTAAATAACCCCTCATCAGGTAGTGGCAGTAGCAGTGCAACTGCTGTAAGCAATCTTAAAATCATAAGCGGTAGTGTATCTACTGGCAGCAGCGATTCGGATAAGTCCTATTGTCATGTCTATGTCGGATCCGACCATGCAGGGGACTCTGTAAGAATCAGCGCCCTATTTAGTCGTGACGGCAACAATCTTAATGAAGGTAGGATTGTAAGTACCAATGTTGATTCAGCTGGTTATGTTGATGTTAATAGTGCTGACGGATTTAAATATTATCCTGATCAGGTTATACTGACCTTATATGACGGTGACGGTAATAGGCAAGATCAAAAAACAGTATATCTAAGTGCTACAAGCGGTACCCAGACATTCTAGAATTAAATTATTTGATGAACTGTAAATTCTTTAATCTATTCCATTTTCTTTTTTTAAGGTTTTGGTTCCTTTTAAGCTGTTCCATTTTCTTTTTTTAGGTCTTGTTTTAGCTTTTCTGATTTATCCTACTTTCATCTTTTTAAGTTTTGGCTTTTTTCAGTCTATTCTATCATCTTTTTTTAGGTCTTGTTTTGGCTTTTTTTTTAAATGCCTTATTTCCACCTTCAATGGAATAATCTATAAAACCTATTTTTTAACTTTTCTTCTATATGGAATCTCTATTTTCATATTTGAAATTTATGTGTACCTAAAAACAATAGTAAACCGTCCATACATCAAAAAACTGTATATTTTTTTTACATAAGCTTTATATTTTATTTAAGTATTTTTAAAAAATCCAAAAAAATAACAAAGTTTATATTTTAGGTATGCCTAAATTTTAATTGGTTTCATATTGATTTCAAAAAAAGGCCTATATCTGATCGGATTAGGCCATGATTAATTTAATATAAAACTATCTGATTCTTATTTTAATTAGAATAAGGATTGTAAATACAAATCAAATGGAGGTGAATTATATTAAGCAGGTAAAAGCTTTATTGATTCTAATTATATTGTTTTTAAGTATAGGCACAATATCTGCTAGCGAGAATATTAGCGATGTAGATAATGATGCTATGGACGATTCACAAATAATTAATGAAGTTATCTCCAACTCATCTAATTATGTTGTTGGTGATGACGGCAATACTAAATCATTTAAAGATTTACAGGATTTTATAGATTCTAACACTAACGGAACAATTGATATTGACAGCGATTATAAATTTGATTCTAATATTGACTCAAAAGGCGGAATAAAAATTACTAAAGATCTAACTATCAATGGTAACAATCATGTGATTGATGCCGATGGTAAATCTTTTATATTTAACATCACTAACTCAGCAGTTACAATAAGCGATTTGACCTTTAAAAATGCCAATGCTAAAAACTCCAATATGGGCGGTGCAATTGATTCTACAGGTGACGAATTAATTGTAAATAACTGTAATTTCACGAACAATACAGGAACCCAGCATGGCGGGGCTATTAATTCAAGGTCAACAACCACTATTATTAACAACTCCAACTTAATTCAAGCAGACTTAGAAATTCCGATTATATCTATGGAGCTGCGGTATACTCATCACATGATGTTAAAGTATACAATTCCAATTTCACTGATAATTATATGGTTAGATACGATTCCTATGCAACCGGTGGTAGTGCAATATATTCACTGAAAAATGTTGAGGTTTACGGATCTAACTTTGAGAATAACAGCGGAACGCGATTCGTTGTAATGGGTAGAAATGTTAACGCAAGTGATTGCACTTTCTCAAACAACAGTAATTATGATCCATATGGAGCTGGAGTTTTAGGTGCCGGAATAAATATGAACGTTGATAATTGTACTTTTATATGTAATACCGCAGGCAAATATGGTGCCGCTGTATATGGAACTGATGTTGTTGTAAACAATTCTAAATTTATAAATAATACAGGTAATAAAAATTATCTAGGTTCAGGAATATACTCAAATGGAAATTTGAATGTTTCAAATTCCTTATTTAAGGTAACACTGCAAATTTCCGTGGAGGTGCAATACTGGTTGATGGAATTGGAAACATTGACAATTGTACATTCATTAATAATACTGCATATAAATCTGGTGGAGCAATAAGTGGAACTACAATTAACGTTAATAACAGCAATTTTAAAGGAAACTACGCATCAAAATATGGTGCCTCTATATTTGCGGTAAATGCCACTATAAACAACTCAAACTTTACAAACAACCATGACGGAAACAACTCTTCAATATTTGCTATAACTAACTACACCATAAACAACTCCAATGATGACAACAGGGAAACATCCCTTAACTTAACCAAAATAGTCTATGGTACTTACAGGGGTTTAATTAACTTTAGTAATGGATATTATGGATATTGTATTGAACCATATGCTACCGAAGGCGGCGACGGTTATGCAATAGATGATCTAAGTTCACTTACAGATTTAAACGGTAATGATGTTTCCGAGTATTTGAAGATCTTCATATGGTATTATTATAATAATACTAACGTGTCCTCTGATTTATTGGGTTATGATATGCAATTATATCTTGCAGAATTCACAACTGGAAATTTCAATAGGTTAGCTAAGTATTATCCGTCACTTAATAAAACAGTTGAATTGTATGAAAGTGGTTTTAGAGTTCCTACCCATAATGCTGTTAGAAAATTAGACAATGGTTCCTATATGATATTTAACTTTAAAACATTCTTAACCACAACGGTTCATCAAACTTGTATAATGTTTAATGTAAGTTATTTGGATGAATTGGATACCCATATGGAAGTTGAAAAGATTACTGTAAAACCTTTAGTCAATTTAACCAGTAAAGCCCCATTTATTATCCGCGTTACAAATGATTGTAATTATACTTTGGATAATGTGTTTGTTGTTGAAGATAAGTGGGATGATGGTTTGGTTTATGATTCATGGAACAATGATGCGAACTGGACTCATAGCTTAAATGACGGTAAACATACCTGGTATTACATTAATTATTTGGCACCAGGAGAGTCTGCAGAATTTACTGCATACTTTAACACTACTAAAACAGGTAATTTTACAAATTATGTTATTGCCGGATCTAATCAAACCCAGAATGTTACAGCTGAGAATTCCACCGAGGTTATAATTGGTAATACTACTAATAATACAAACAATAATACTAATGTAACTCCTAATAATAATACTAACAATACCGATAGTAACACAACTGATAACACAACCAATGATACAGGTAAGAACGTTAAAACAAGCAATGATCCAAATATCTCTGTACTTAAAAATGGTAAGGCAGGTATATTTGCAGTTAGAACCATGCCTAAAACTGGAAATCCTTTATTGATTTTGTTAATCTGTATCTTGTCTTTAGGATTAATTCCATTTAAGAAAAATTAAACTTTAAACTTTATATTTTTATTTTTTTTTGCATAGTGTATCTTTTTTTAAGATTATTTGTATTAACTTATTTAATGGTCATCTTTATCATTCTTAAACTTCAGTTTTTATTTGTTTTTTTTAAATAAATCGTTTACCTCTGTTGTTTCCATTTTTTCCTAGTTCTTAATTAACTTAAAATTTTTAGGTATACCTAAAAATTTATATACTATTATTATACATTATGTTTATACAGATTTAGGAGAAGTTACCTCTTTGAAATTTTAAGTGAATTGAAATTCAATGATTGGCTAATTTTTTAAAAAGCTGTATTGAACTAATGTTGAGGTTAAAAAAATTGTAGTATATAAATAGACTAAAATGAGTGTTTATTTCCTTTTATATGGGTTACAGGCTTTAAATTATTTAATGTTATGACTGTTTATTATGATCTATAAAATGGACATTTGGTGGCTTGCGGAGTGTATTATGATTCAATATGAAATAAACAATATAAATGATTTAGAAAATGTCTCTGAAATTTCAGAAGAAATAATCACAGGAATAGTTGAATGCATGGATTCTGGTGAAACCTATAGTTTTAAGGCATCACGAAAAAGTAAAAACAGTGATTTCGGAATATGCTGGAATATTTCACAGGTTCCAGAATATTTAATAATTACATTGGAATCAATTATTGAATGTCTTTCTTTTGAGGAAAGGTTGCCATTAAAGTATGCTAAAGGACGGGTAATTACTTGTAACTTTTCTCCAGATTGTCTTGTTTCTGTGGTAAATCATTATGTAAATATATGAGGTGTACCCTTGAGTTTTTATATGGATTTATATGGTTAATTTTTAAAAATCAGGCTTATCTTTTTATAATTTTTTTTATTTTGCCAGTTATATTGGTCTAATCTATCGGATTTTTTTAATGTTCTAATTTATCCGATTCATTGTTTTGTTCCTGTTTTGGCTTTTAATTAGTTTTTTTATTATTTTAATTTATTAGGGGATTTATTGATTATTGCTATGTTTCGGCTTTCTTAATCAGTTTTTTTTATTTGTCCTATTTATCTTATTTTCTTATGCCTATTATTGGTTGGATTTTCCTTGCTTTAGAAAGTTAACTATCTAAGTTTTATCTAATCTATTAACTTTTACTAATTTCATCTAATATCCTGCTCTTTATAAGGAATCTTTATATTATCTTAAAATATAATAATATATGATATATTGATTAATTTAAATATACCAATATTTTTTTTATAAATTTAGAGTGTGATATTATGAAGATTTTAGGTATTAACGCTAGTCCAAGAAATGATGGTAACGTTTTAATCGCTTTAGAAACTGCTTTAAAAGAGGCAGCTGATGGCGGTGCTGAGACCAAAATAGTAAGCACCAACAAATTAAACATTCGTCCTTGCCAGGGGGATAACTATTGTAAGGAACATGACGCACAATGCGCATTACAGGATGATATGCAGGCTATTTATGATGACATTAAGGAAGCTGATTCCATCGTAATTGGAACCCCAATCTATTTCAGTGACTTTACTGCACAGGCTAAAATCATTATGGATAGGATGTATGCATTCTTTATGAGTGAAAAATACCAGAAGGAATTCGGAAATAAAACCGTATCATTCATTACCAGTAATGGTGTTGCTCCTGCTGAATCATTCAAGCCATCATTAGATCTACAAATGGGCAACTTCGTCATGTTAGGTTTTAACCAGGGTGAAATCCTATCATTATCTGACAACAATGTTCCTGGGGCTATTAAGGAAAAAGATGATCAGTTAGCTCAAGTTAAAGAATTCGGTAAAAACCTATTAAACTAAATTTTTTCAATTCTTTTATTTTTTTATTTAAAAATTCTTTTTTTTAAATAAATAGCCTTATTTTTTGACTTTTTTAAATCCTAATAATATTTTTTATTATTTATCTATTTTATCTATTCTATTTTTTTTAATCTTTATTTGATTTATAAATAGGTTTTAACTTTTTAATTTTATATTGGAGATTACATCGTCTTTGTTTTCAGATTTTCTGATTTTTTTTCTTTTAATTAATTTTCAAAAATCCCTATTTTATCTATAAAAGGATTGTAATTTCATTAAATGTAGAAAAATCTATAAATGTGTGAAATGTATATTTAATTATTAACTGAGGTAAGGTCGATAAAATGTCATTGATCGATGTGATGAAAAACAGACGTAGTATTAGAAAATATACCGATGAGGATATTCCGGAGGAGAAACTGGAAAAGATCATACAGGCAGGTCTTCTTGCACCTACAAGCCGTAATAGAAAACCATGCAATTTTATGGTGGTTAAGGATAGGGAAACATTAAATAAGTTATCCAAATCTAAAAGAACAGGTTCAAAAATGCTTAAAGGTGCAAATACCGCAATAGTGGTATATGCGGATTCTGATAAGGCGGATACCTGGATTGAGGATTCCTCTATTGCATTAAGCTATATGAATCTCATGGCTGAGGAGCAGGCTATCGGATCCTGTTGGGTTCAAATACATCTAAGAAAAACAGGAACCAATAAAAATTCCGAGGATTACGTAAGGGAATTATTTGATCTTGACGGGAAATACAGAATAGTTGGAATTCTATCATTAGGTGTGCCAGATAAGAAGCCTGATGGACATGATTTGTCCGATTTGGACTATGATAAAGTAGAATATGTCTAAATAAAGATATTTTAACCTTAAATTCTTTTTATCTCTATTTTTGAAATTTTCGAACCTTAAACTTTAAGATTCTTTTTTCATTTTTGCTATATTTGATTTTTTTATTAAGATGTTATAATTTTTTTATTTAGATTGCATTTTTGATTATAAATAATGTATTAATCGGTATTCTTTAAAATTGAAATTTTAAAAGTAGCATTTTGATTTAAAATATTATTTGATTGATTAATCTAAATATAAAAAATAGGATTGGAATTGATTTAATTAATCAATCCTCTAAATATTTAAATACCTCATCAATACTGTTGGCTACATGGAACATGTCATATATATTGTCAACTAAAACTTTCTCATTAAATAGGAAATCCATCATTGAAAGCAGGTGGTTGTAGAATCCGTGGCTATTGAAGATGACTATCTTCTTGTCATGTCTTTCAAGTCTTCTTAATGTAAGTATCTCAAAGAATTCATCAAGTGTGCCTATGCCACCAGGTGCAACGATGAATGCGTCTGAATGTTTTAAAAATAATGTTTTCCTATCATCCATGGTCTTTGTGTGTATAAACCTGCTGCAATCCTTACATAATCCCTCATAGTCGGTCATCCATTCCGGGGCAATTCCCAGAACCTTTCCACCATTGTCGATAACACCCCTTGAGGTGGCACCCATTATTCCGGTGTCTCCTCCACCATAGACCAGTTGATGGTTTCTTTTAGCTATTTCCTTTCCTAATTCATATGCCTCTTTCTTGTATTTCTCGGCAATGTTCTTACTTCCAGCACCATAAAGACAGATTTTCATAAACATCATCGGTTTTATTAATTAATTGTCTAGTTTCTATATCGATTCTACTAGTTCAAATCTTAATAATAATTATATTACTTTATATATAAATCGATTTGGTTTATTTTTCTAATCCAAAAGTTCTGGGTTTAAATCTAATAATTCAATTAAACTAGAAAACCAGCCGGCTAAAATCTGAATAATATCAATAATAAACCTTAAAATACTGTATATCATATGGTTTAATGTTGAAATTGGATATGACAGTCGGACTTTTTAAAGGCATCAGTTCTTAAGGGTATTAGGCTGATTCTGTGATTATGCATTGTTTCCATTATCTGTGGAAAGCTTATAGAATTTAAGTATTTCAGCTGTTTTTAATAAATTTATTTTAATTAAAAAGAATATAAAGATATTATGCATATGTTTAAAATTTAGGTAGTGTTTTATTTTATTGGATTTTAATAATTACTTCAGATTCCTTTATAATCTTATATGGAATGGTTTTTAATTTATTTTATAAAAATTAAGGCTTCTTGAATTTTCAATATTCCTTTAAATTCTTTTATAATCAGATAAAGAATAATTTCAATATTGGTTAGGGAATAGTTTTAATCTATCAGTTTTTATAGAAGTTTGAGGATTATTAAAGGGTTGACTATTTTTAAAATTTATGTGGAATAAAATTATTAGGGCTATACTATGGTAGGTACATTGGATAATACAAAAGGAGCGGATATTCTACTGGGGGATCCCAAGAAAGCTTTATGGAACACTTCCATTCCTTTAATCATTTCACTTTTCATCTCCAGTTTATACAATCTAATAGATGCTATATGGGTATCTGGTTTAGGTGCAAATCAGCTTGCGGCTGTAGGATTCATAATGCCCATATTCACGGCCCTTTTAGGTATTGGAAATGGTCTGGCTGCAGGTTCTTCCTCAGCATTGTCAAAGTATATCGGTGAGGACGATAAACATAGGGCAGATAACGGATCCATACATACAATACTAATCACTTTAATTATTTCAATAATCACGACAGTAATCCTTTTAGTATTTTTAAAGCCTATTTTGATCTTTATAGGTGCTGGAAACACGATTAGTTACAGTCTGGACTATGGATATATAATCGTTTTAGGTTCTGTCTTTATCATATTGTCCAATTCATTATATGGTGTCTTAAGGGGTGAGGGAGACTCAAACAGGACTATGTATGCAATGCTGTTCTCCTCAATTCTAAATATCATTCTGGATCCGATATTCATCTATGGTTTGAATCTTGGAATTAGGGGTGCGGCGGTTGCCACCGTAATCTCACTGGTGTTTGTAAACTTGATATTGATGTACTGGTTTTATATTAAGAAGGACACCTATCTCAAACCTTTCATCGGTAACTTTAAATTTGATTTGGATATTACAAGGGATATCCTAAAGGTAGGACTTCCTGCAAGTCTCGAACTGATAAATAATGCGGTATTTGCAGCCTTATTCTCAATGCTTCTTGCATATATCGGAACAACCGATGCGGTTGCGGTATATTCAACAGGCTGGAGGGTGGTTACCGTTGCAACCACACCGATACTTGCCATTGCAACGGCGCTCGTATCTGTTGTAGGTGTTAATTATGGTAGAAAAAACTATGAGAACATTAGGATAGCCCACAGATACTCCGTAAAGATGGGTATTCTATTTGGTCTGATTGCGGCCGTTGTTGTATATATATTTGCGCCTCAGATTATGGCTATATTTACCTATGGAGGTACAAGTCAACGACTAAACGGAAGCCTAATCGCATTTCTGTTATGCATCGTTTTCTTTTTCCCGACTATGGGTTACGGTGCCACATCAACCTATGTGTTTCAGGGTGTAGGTAAGGGCATTACCGCAATGTTTCAAACAATCTTAAGGGAAACCATTTTCACATTGGCTTTTGCGGTATTCTTATCAATCTATTTAGACTGGGGAGTATATGGCGCATGGCTTGGAATAGTTCTAGGTGAATTGGTGGTAAATACCATCACCATGGTATGGGCCGATTTATATATCAAGGGATTAATCAGAAATAGCTCTTAAATTTCAGCTATTTTAATTGCTTAATATTAATTTTCAACTTAAACAAGATTGATTAACACTAATTAAAATATGAAAATAATCAAAGAACAGTTATCAGATAAAAAAATCATTCCAGAATAATCAATGATGTGTTGAATTGCTTGAAAAAAAAGGAATTGGACTAAAATAATTAATATTTAAAATTTAATAATACTATTTCCTTAAAAAAGAGAATTAAACTAAAAGACAGTTAATATTTAAAAATTAATATTGTTTTTTGCTTTAAAAAAAGGGAATTGGACTAGAAGACAGTTGGTATTTAAAAATTAATAATGAATTAATTATAAGAAGGGTTTAATCTTCAATATAATTAAATTTTTTCTCCATAACTATTATTAAAACAAAACCTATGATTGCAAGGACTACACATGGAATCCATGAACCACTGATGCTGGTTGTGATCTTATCTACTGGTAGTCTCAATGTTCCAATCATAATACCAATCAAGAATGCCATTGTAATTGATTCATGATTTTCAAGTAGATAGTTTAAGACTTTTGAAAATCCTAAAATACCAATCACCGCACCGACAATAAATACAATCATTTCCGTAATTTTTAGATTGCTTAAACAGTTTAGCATGTACTGGTATTGTCCGAGAAGCAACAATAGAAATGATCCTGATATACCTGGTAGAATCATTGCACATATAGCTATTATTCCTGAGAAGAATATTACAATTAGACTATGGTTTGCAGCTATTGGATTTAAACCAACAAAGATATATGATAACACTATTCCAATTACGGTTGTAACTATCAGCTTGAAGTTTAATCCGTCCAGTTTGGTATATAGGATATATGCGGATGCTAAAATTAATCCTAAAAAGAATGCAAATATGTTTGCGGTCTGTGCAACAAGCAGGTAACTGATTAGTTTTGCAAGTGATAGGAATGCAACAGCTATACCTAGAAGCAATGGTATGAACAGTTCAAAGTCTATCTCATATAACAGTCTTTCTTTAAAGCCTGAGAAATCTCCTTTTAAAAGAGGTTTCATAAAAGTAAAATTAATACTACTTATCGCATGTACCAGACGTTCGTAGATACCGGTAATCAATGCAATGGTACCTCCAGATACCCCTGGAATAATATCTGCAGAACCCATAAATAATCCTTTAAGAAAAATTATTACGGATTCCCTTATATCAAAACTCATAAATTCACTCCTGAAATTAAAATTATATTCATATCTTTATTTACAACTATATTAACTTTTATAACCTTGATTTTGATAAAATTTGTATAATCATAAAATGTCAAAAATATTTTACATCTTAAGATTTGGTATATCCTAATATATAAAGCTTTCTTAAATTGTGAAAAATAGTTCCCATAAAATAAGCAAAATCTGATTAAAATATATTTTCCAAATCATGTCAAAAATATTTTACATTTTAAGGTTTTGTGTATTTTGATATATAAAGCTTTCCTGGATTGTGAAAGATGGTCTTTATAAAATAAGTAAAATCTGATTAAAGCATGTTCCTGAAGATCTAATCATTCATGTGCATATTTTACTTGATATTGATTTAAACAGGTTAAAAATTGAAAAAAAATAGTATATAATCAGTAATATGTGATTAAAAAATAATAAATTGATGTTATTTTTTTTAATTTGTTATTAGGTGTTATAGGAATCCAAGACCCTCAAGTAGTATTCTACATCCAAGAAGAATTAGAATCACACCACCAAGGATTTCGAACTTGTCACCAAAGTAGTCCCCAATCTTCTTACCTAAATAAATACCGATGATTGTAAATATAAAGGCAACAAGACCGATTATGATTACAGGTATTAGAATGTCTATCTTTAAAACCGCATAGGTTACACCTACTGCAAATGCATCAATACTTGTTGCAACGGCAAGAAGGGTTAGTTCAGCAAAGGAGAAGGTGTCCTCGTCATCATCCAAATCATCAGAGAAGCTTTCACGGATCATGTTTGCTCCAATCAGAACAAGCAGTATGAATGCAATCCATGGAGCCACCGCCGATACGATTAGCTGAAGCTGCACACCTAGGGTCCATCCGAGTATCGGCATCAATGATTGGAAACCGCCAAAGAATACTCCAAACCATAATATCTGTTTTAAGGTTATATTTTTAAGTGTAAAGCCCTTTGTAAGTGAAACGCTAAATGCGTCCATGGCAAGTGCGACTGCAATAAGTAAGGTTGAAACTATATCCATATTATCGAAAACCAGATTAACTAAAAATCAGTATTTTATCTATTAAAAACTAAGTAATTAAACTTTGTAAATGGTGGTTTATATAATTAGTTTAAATGTGGTTTATAATATTTAAATTGGGCTTAACATTATGTCGGCTAATCTTTAAAATTTGATTTAAAAGGGGTATATCCGGAATAATTTTAAAGTTTTATCTTCAAATGTCCGGATTTAATCATAACCGATATAATAACCAGGTATGCCTATCTTTCTTAAAACCGTGATTATGCCCCAGCTACTTACAAAGGTTAGAAATGCAAGTATGAATGTCCAATAATATGCGTTGAAGTAATTAACATCCACAAGCAGGAATATTATAAGTAGCATCGTTTGATGGGTTAGATAGATGCCATAGCAGGACCTGCTTATTGACTTAATGCCAACACTGATTAGTGGTTTTTTAAACAATAGCGCGAATCTTTTGAATATTCCCTCGGTACTATCAAAATTGATATACTTCCAGAATAGGAATACGCCTGCAGCCTGCAGTATAATGACCAGACTCACATCCATATAGGAACGTGTGTAAAAGTTGTAGTGGTGTAGGAACAGTGTCCTCTGGAAGCCCTGGTGGAAGACATCAAAGTATACGATAAATGTGGTTGTGGCCAGAAACAATATCAAACCTATCCATATCATTTTATTTGGGCCGCTTTTAAATTCCTTATGGTCCAGGTAATATCCTAGAAACAGGTATATTATGGGACCTATGAAGAAGGTCAGGTTGAAATATGTCGGTGTGTTAAAGATTTCCAGGGCCTGGTAGATAACCACCGCAAGAAATGACAACACCAGAAAATATTCTGCGCCACCTATCTTCGTTTCCTTGATATATGAATTGAGGATAGGCAGTGACAGATATATCCCTATTAACATCCATGCATACCAATGCTGAAGTAGGAAGGTCTTGAAAAGTGCGGTAAGACCAAACATGCTAAGACCTAGATCTCCATGATAATAGGTGTAGACTATGGCTATGACCGTATTCCATAGTAGAAACGGCAGTATGATGTGCATAAACCTGCCTTTTAAAAACTTGGGGATGTCGTCGTAATAGTCCCTCTCGAGCATCAATGTTCCAAGAAGCATCAAGAATATCGGCACACCAAAGGCCATGGTTGAAAACAGGACATATTCCTCATAGGTGAAGACTCCCTTATTGCTGAGTAATGTTGACGTGTTTATCAAAACAAGGCTCATTATACTTAAGGCCCGTAGCTCATCAATAAAAGCTATTCTTCTAGTTGGAATCCTTCTTGATATGTTTGAAAACGGGTCGGATGGAATGTATTCTATAGGTGTCTTTAAAAATGACATTTTACCACTGAACATTTTGTTAATCTGATTAAATATGGTTATACTTTAATTTTTATAATATTTAATTTAATGAGTATGTGGTTCCATAGAATCGGCCGTTTTTTTTTTTAAAATATGTTTTGGTGTTGATTTAAAACCTTGACTGTTTTTTTATAAATTATTAAAAGGAGTGGTTTCTTCGTGTTTTCAGATATCATAAAAAATAGGTTTAAAGGGTTTTACTTCTCTAAATCGTTTTCAATCTCTTTTATAACCCTTGCAGGCACTCCCACTGCAAGTGAATTGTCCGGAACGTCCTTTGTAACCACTGCACCTGCGCCTATTACCACATTGTCTCCTATTGTAACCCCAGGTAGGATTGTGACATTTCCACCAATCCATACATCATTTCCTATTGTTACGGGATCGGTTACGCCTAGATGTTCCCTTCTTCCTTTTGGTGATATGGGGTGGCCGACACTTGTGATTAGGGTATTCGGTCCTATCATTACATTGTCTCCAATGGTTACCTTATTGCAGTCGAGAATCACAAGATTATAGTTTCCTGTGAAGTTGTTTCCAATTGTGATGTTCTTACCGTTATCACATTGGAATGGTCTCATGATCTCCACCTTGTCGCCGATACTTCCCAACATCTTTTTCAATTGTTTCTGCTGTGCCTCGGTATCCTCTGCAGGTATTCTATTATATATGTCTGTCTGTTTCATGGCGTTTTCTTTAATATTGGCTATTTCCACATCATCATAACAGTATTCAAGTCCAGCCTTAAGCTTTTCAAGTTCACTCATCATTTTAATCAGTCTTGTATTTTTAATAAAATTAAACTTATTTGTTTTCTTCTTTATAGAAATACTTCAAATAAACATTTCTAAACAAGAATATGAAAATTTTTTTTCTATAAACCCATTGTTCTATATTTAAATGTACTCCAATTAATTTAACATTACATTCTTTGATTTTTAAATTTTGTTTGTTTAACCATACTTTAAATAGTCTTTCACTTAAAAATCCATAAACTCTCTGTTGATAATTGTTATAACCAGTTAAATCAATTCTTTTTTCAAGTTCAAATAAGATTGAGAAAATCCACTCGCAATAAGGTGTAATTATTTCTTTTGGTGCAATAAACATATTAAAACAGTATATAGTATCTGTTTTCATCATGTCATCGAAACTTTCAAGGTATTCTGGATGTATATCTTTTATTATCTCTCTACATAAATCAAGGTCTTTAACATTATGTGCATAAGCATAATCTTTGTATAAGTTCTCTCCAAGGGGTACATGTTTTTTTGGTAAAATTATGTCATAATCTTTAAAGATTCTGTTTAAATCATTTTTATCTAAACGTTTGCCATATTTTTTTTTAACAAAATAACGTCTATAATGGGTTAATCCAATTATATCTGCATCTGAGTTTTTCCACATCCAGTATAAACCCGTTAATTCACAGAAAGAATTATTTTTATAAGAAATGTTATCTCCAGTATCATCACTTAAATAACCTAGATTATCTTGACCATTACATCCCACGAATAATGGTTTGTAAATTTTATCTTCTTTAATATTTACAATATCTTTTGTATTGTGTGAAATAACATAGATTTCTGTTTTTTTGTCTTTCATGCAACAACTCCTAAATAAAATTAAATTATCTCTTTTTAGTTTTATGTAGTAAATTTACATAAATATTTACATAAAATTTTCTAATTATCCAACGTTTAGCTATCCACATATGAATATTTAATCTTCTTCCAATTACCTTTAGCTCACACTCTTTAACTTTTAGATCTTGCATATCCATCCATACGTCAAATAATCTTTCAGTTAAAAATCCGTAGATTCTCTGTTGATAGGAGTCATAACCCTTTAAATCTACTCTTTTTTCAAGCTCGAACAAAAGTGGAAAAATCCACTGGCAGTAGCCTGCGATTACCTCTTTAGGTGCAATAAACATGTTATAATAATAAAGTGAATTACCCTTCATAACTTTATCAAAGCTATTTAAATACTCTGGAGTGGTCTCTTCAATGATTTCCCTACACAAATCAAGATCCTGTGCATAGTTCCAATGAGCGTAATCCTCGTAAACGTTATCGAATAGGGATGTGGTTCTTTTAGGTAGGATTATATCATAATCCTTAAAGATTTCCTCCAAATCATCTTTATCTAATATTTTACCATATTTTCTTTTTGCAAAGTAACGTCTGTAATGAACCAATCCAATAATATCTGCATCGGAATTTTTCCACATCCAATATAATCCTGTTAATTCACAGTATGCTGGATTTTTACTAGATATGTTGTCTCCAGAGTCATCACTTAAGTATCCCATATTGTCTTGACCGTTTCGACCTACAAAAAGTGGTTTGTAGATTTCGTCCTCCTTAATATTTACAATATCGTCTGGACTATGGGTGATTACATATATTTCAGTTTTTTTACTCATTGTATAACCTTAAGTTCAATTATTTGATTAGTTTATTAAAGAATAAACCATCTATAAAATGTCCCAATTTCACTCTTTTTTCCTCATCTAGAACTTTAAAGTATAGGAAACGATAAATTCCTACTAAAATTCGATTGTTTGTTAAAGCCATTCTAAAATTTAAGAAAGTACCGATGTATTTAATGTCAAGGCCTTTAACCTTTAATTTATTATGTTCCACCCAAACATTTAAAATGGATTCTGATATTAATCCTAGAATACGTGGAATAGTTTGGAGATTTATTCTATTTTCCAACTCTATTATAATATTAAACAGCCAATCACAGTATTTGTCCATTAATTCTTTACTCATAATAAACATATTAAAGTTTGAAAATGAGGATCCATGAATAACTTTATCATAATCCTTTAAATAATCGGGGTATTTTTCTTTAATAATTTCCCTTGTAGTATTTAAAACATCGATGAAATATGTTCCTTTATAATTTTCAAATAGGGATTTTTTAATTAGCTCTTTCTTTTTTGGTAGGATAATATCGTAATCTTTAAGGTATTCTTCTATCTCTCCTTTTTTAATCTTGTGTCCTTTATTTTTAAAATACCTTCTATAATGGCATAGTCCAAGAATATCTGCATTTGAATTTTTCCACATCCAGTAAAGACCTGTAAGTTCACAGTAATCGGGATTTCTACTAGATATGTTATCTCCAGAGTCATCACTAGTAAATCCTAAGTTGTCTTTTCCGTCTCTTCCAACAAACAATGGAGTGTACATTTCATCTGATTCTATATTGATTATATCATCAGGACTATGTGTGATAACATACATTTTTACATTTTTATTAGACATTAATTAACACCATAAAAAGTGAATATTGATTATATTATTTTTTTGAATTTTCTTCAATTTATACTTAAAATAAATTAAATTTATTATAATTTAAAATATAAATTCAAATACTATTAATAATGTTGTGTTAATTATTAGTTAATTTTTGCCAACTATGTAAAAGATAAGTCTAATTAGCAAAATATCAATTTGTATTAAAATTTTTAATGGGATAATTTATTGTAATATTTCTTTGTAAACTATTATTCAGTGAGATTACTTGGGTTATGTATGTTTCATATACACAATTAGAAAAATTATTAAAATATTTTCATTTGAAATTGAAAAGGAAATAAAACCAAAATCAGATATACATAAATATCTAGTCATTAATATTTTCCAGAAATAATGGCAATAAGCTATTGGTAATGGGGATTCTATTATCTATGCAGAATTTTTAAAAATTCTTCTAATTTAATCATACCTCAGCAGTAATGAATCTTTAAAATTTGATAATTATTATATTATCATATTTTAGATAATTTATTAAAATACTGCATAAATAGATTTATTTAATGTATTGAATATAATATAACTTAATTTATTCTTTGTGTGGTTTTTTATGAATCAAAATATTAAAGATAATCTATTAAAAATATATTATTTTGTTAAACAATGGGAATTTGGTAACAAATTATTAGATTATATGTTTATTTTTAAAACAGAAAATAGAAAACTTAAAAACAGTAAATCTGCCTTAATAAGCACTTTAAAAAATTTACCTAATTTTTATATTCCTTCTTTAAAAAATAATAGGGGAATGCAGATAGCTAAACTTTTTGAAAAGGTAGATATTAATATTCCTGACGAAGGATTTATTTATACTATTGATGAATATAAAACAATCAATAATAGAAATCGTATAATAGATAATATCAGCATTGATAACTATAAAGTAATTAATTGGTCTTTAAAGGATATGACTGGATTTTATAGTACTGGTAATATTATTAATCAAGCCTATTTAACTTGTCAGTTTGATTATTTATATGGGGTTAAAATTCTATTGGATAGGGAAATTTCAGCTTTAAATGAGTCTAATAGGGTAGATAAAGATAAATATATTAATTTTCTTGAAAATATTAAAAATAATAAAGCTAAAAGTTTTGAAGAGGCTTTACAAAGAATACTATTCTTTAATCAACAGTTATGGCAAACAGGCCATAAGCTTATTGGTCTTGGAAGATTAGATAAAATATTAAATGATTTATATTATCAGGATGTGGAAAAAGGGGTTATTGACAAAAATCAAGCTTTAAATTTAATTAAGAGTTTTTTATTAAGTTTGCATGATTATTACTGGTTTAAAAGTCAAGCTTTAATGGGTGATACTGGACAGATTATCATTTTAGGTGGTGTTGAGGAAAATGGCGAATACTTCTCAAATGATTTAACATATCTTTTCATTGAAGCTGTTAAAGAATTAAACATTCCAGATCCTAAATGCTTGCTTAGGGTTTCAGATAAAACTCCTAGGGATTTAATGGATTTAGCTTTAAGCAGTATGAAAACTGGTGTTGGAAGCCCATTACTTTCAAATGATGAGAAAGTAATTCCTGCTTTGATTGATTATGGATATGAAAGACAGGATGCATATAATTATGTTGTTTCTGCTTGTTGGGAACCAGAACCTATTGGAAAAAGCTTAGGTCAAAACAATATTGTATGTATTAATTATTTAATTCCATTGAATAAATTATTTGATAATGAGGACCTTAAATCTATAAAAAACTTCAATCAAATATTAAATATTTATTTAAAGAAATATTTGCCAGAATATGTTGACGGAATCATAGAATGGTTAAATAATCTTGTTTTTGAAAGGGATCCAATACTATCAACATTTATTGATGATTGTAATGAAAATCAATTAGACATATCTGAAGGTGGAGCTCGTTATAATAATTATGGTTTAACTTCAGTAGCATTAGGAAATACAGTTAATAGTTTATACAATCTTAAAAAATTTGTTTTTGAAAGTGGGGAATATGATTTAATTGAATTAAATAATATTCGTAAAAATAATTTTGAAGGAAATGATAAGTTAGTATCCATTCTTAGGAATCAAAAAATTAGATATGGGGTGGACAATGAGGAAATAATCTCACTATCAAATATTATTACAGATTGTGTAAATGAAATCCTTTTAAATAATTATAATAAATTTGGTGGCAGATTTAAATTTGGATTAAGTTCTCCGGATTATATTATGGACGCTCCTAAAGTAAAAGCTTCATTTGATGGAAAACGTGATTTTGAACCATTAACCATACATATAGCAAATGAAAATAGCGAAGATTATATTGACCTTATCAGATTTGCATCAAAACTTGATTATTCCGGTGCAAGATTTAACGGAAATGTAACAGACTTTATGGTAAATCCATCATTTATAGAAAACCATTATGATAAGTTCTTAGACTTCTTAATATTAAGTAGAAAGCAAGGATACTATCAAATGCAAATGAATGTTATAAGTAGTGAAACTTTAATTAGAGCTAAAGAACATCCTAATGAGTTTCCTAATTTAATTGTTAGGGTCTGGGGATTTAGTGCATACTTTAATGACTTACCTGATTCTTATAAGGATTTTTTAATTGAAAGAACTCTTAAAAATGAAGGTAAAGTTGCTGTTTAACTTTAAAATTTTTTTATGGTATTATGTCAGTTAGATTAACAAATATACAACATTTTTCCCTTGATGACGGGCCTGGAATAAGAACCACTATTTTTTTAAAGGGTTGCAACTTAAATTGTCCTTGGTGTTGTAACCCAGAAACTATATCCTCAAAAATAGAAAAGTATTCTGATGATAATGGATTGGTTGGATTTGATATAGAACTTAAAGATTTAGAAGATGAAATTCTGGCTGATAAGGTTTTTTATGATGACAATGGGGGATTAACCTTATCTGGAGGAGAACCGTTATTACAGATTAAACAAATAGAACCACTTTTAAAGTCATTAAAGAGGCAAAATATAAACATTTGCATGGAAACAGCTCTTTTTGCTCCTTTAAATTATTTAAAAATTGCTATTAAATATGTTGATGAGTTTTATGTTGATATTAAAATATTACGTAAAGATAAATGTAAAGAAATAATTAAAGGGAATTTAGATGTTTACCTTGAAAATTTAAAATATATTAGCTCTTTGACAGATAAAATCACTTTTAGAATACCTCTTGTAAATGAGTACACATTAAATGAAGAGAATATTGAATTAATTTTAAATCTTTTAGAGAAATATTCCACTTTTAATGTAGAAATATTTAAGGTTCATAACCTAGCCGAGGAGAAATATAAAAATTTAAATAAAAATTTTAAAAAATTTTCTGATGTTGGTGATGGAAAAGTAGAAGAAATATATGGAAAAATTAAAAAGGTAAATAATAATGTAAAAATTATAAAACTTTGATTTTTTTTAACTATACTGTATATATGTTTTAGTTTTAACAAATTTTTTCACAAGATACAATTTTTTGAGTTAAATTAACTTTATGGACAATACAAATCACTTAGAATTAAATAATTTTTAATTAATAATATTATTTATTAAAAATACTTCTAATAATACTTTTATCCTTATCATCCAATGTTCTCTCGGCAAATATCATCACAATATAAATTATAGCCCCTATGACAATACCTACAAACATGTTAACTTTAAGATAATCTAATATTAGATACATTACAATTGTAGCTATTAACAGTTTTATAATATCTTTAACGACTATCCATCCTGGGGCATAGTCTGTTTTCAAGGTTACCCTAAACATCAATATTGAAATAATAATTTCACTGATTACCGTTGCAAATGCGGCACCTAGATATGAGTAACGTGGTATAAACAATAGATTTAAAACCACATTAACTAGTGCAGCAACACCATAAATTTTAGTAACCAGTACCTCATTGTTGGATGAGTTCATTGCAACGGTTGAGGCTCCATTCACAAATAAGAACGGTATTGTAAACATTAACACCATCACAATCATACCGGAACCTGCATATTGGCTACCATAGATTAAGGTCATCAATGGTTCGGCATATAGTATGACGCCGGCACATATCGGCAAGATTATTAGAAGCAAGTACTTGATGGATCTTTCATAGGAGAACTTCAATAGGTCCGCTGAGTCCTCGAATAACTTAACCATCACTGGAAAGATTACCTGTGGGTATAATGCATAGAATGTTGTAATCAATGATACAATTTTATAGGAGGCATTGTACATACCTACAGCCGCGTTTGTCGCCAAATATTGCAACATGGTCATGTCTATTGTAAAGTAGATGGAGTAGAATATTCCAGTTAGACCAAAAGGCAATGCCGCCTTCAACAGTTCTTTGGAGAAGCTGTAGTCAAAATTGTAATGGGGCTTGAAATTCAGATTGCCGATTTTTGAATAGATGTACAGGAACGCACAGAAGATTGCAATCAGATATCCGAATGCCATTCCATATAATCCTAAATCAAGATATATTGTTAAGAATACGATGACTAATAGAACTATTGCATTCAATGCTGAGGCTATTGACTGGTATTCCATTTTCTCATATGCCTGGAATATTCCGTAGAAGAATCCGTTCATGCTTAGAAATGCATATTGGCACAGCATTATAAAACTTACATTGATGACGGAATCGGATCTTCCCGTTAGAATTAGGAAAAGGACCGTACCTGCAATTATCAATACACTTAAAACCACTTTTAGGGGCACCGTTTTTTCGAAATATCTTTCGGTACGATCATAGTCTTTAGAGATGGCCCTTACAATATATGTCTGGGTACCTGAGTCCATTAGAACTCCAACCACCGTTGAAAGGGAAATGGCAAATGATAGAATACCAAAATCGGAAGTACCCAGATACCTTGCCATGAGTATGGTCCATACAAATGCACATAAATTGGTGACGGTCTGTGAGGCAATCATCCATGTTGAATTTTTAAATATCCTTCTTATACTAACCATACTTTCACATTAAGATTTAATCAAATAAACTATATTGTTGTAAAGTATATTTCTAATATTATTAAATACTTTATATTTTAGATTATGCAAGGAATTAGTTAAGTTATTATATTTTATTGAACAACAATTTTATTAAGTAACTGTTTACTGTGCTTTTTTTTACTTAAATTAATATAATTTTAATTTTAATGAATATTATAAAATTTGGGTAATTAATTTTTAATATTTTAATTTATTAATATTTAATTATGAAAATCAAAAATAAGATTTATGGAGATTTTATTCTATTTTTAATTGATTTGTTACAACTTTTATTAAATACAAATATGTTTAGTGGTGGAAATATTTCTGTTTTTCTTGATACTTTTTTTTCTTTAAAAAACTTATTTTTTTTATTATAGTTCTTTACCAAAAGTTTATACCTAATGAATTATAAAGATATGTTCATGGAAAAATTTAATAATAAAATTGAAAAACATTTGGAACTTTCAGAAATTGCAGATATGCTGAAAGAGTA
>Ga0214925_100376_pt1 | contig 23954 bp, 8 predicted proteins | sample Stichaenrichment_FD_168299 | JGI IMG/M metagenome (GOLD analysis project Ga0214925, IMG submission 168299) | Xylose enriched microbial communities from anaerobic bioreactor in Madison, Wisconsin, United States - 63SRT | ecosystem: Engineered > Bioreactor > Anaerobic > Unclassified | place: USA... | reverse complement strand
CACTAAGCCAGTGGAAAGCTTAACGTTGAACTGCGTCGTATCTGCTTGCGTGGTCCCATCGTAGAATTTAGTACTGTCCTGAACCTGAACTGTTGCCTGCGTATTCGGTGTAATGGTTAACTTACCGACAACCGTCTTCACATTATAGTTAGGATTGTCACCCAACTGCACTGTGATGGCGTAACCGTCGGTTTGTACGTTTGTATCCTGACTCAGATCAGTCAGACTGTAGTTCAATTTAGCCGCTTGCTGACCGACAATTTTTGCTTGATTATCGTTGCCAGTATAGCTCTGGCCGTCATAGCTCTTCGTCAAAGTTGGCGCGATGATCGTTACTGGTACCGCTGTGATGTGGAACTGACCATCGGTCACGTTGGCACTTTCAATTGTGTAATTCGGGTTAGCTTTTTGTAGCTTCTGCAGCCCAGTATCACTCAATTTAATCACCGAACTACCGACATTGGCACTCGTGATCCCACTCAGATTGAAGTCTTCAGCTTGCCACTTTGGTGCCACTAAGCCAGTGGAAAGTTTAACGTTGAACTGCGTCGTGTCCGCTTGCGTGGTCCCATCGTAGAATTTAGTACTGTCTTGAACCTGAACTGTTGCCTGCGTATTCGGTGTAATGGTTAACTTACCGGCAACCGTCTTCACATTATAGTTAGGATTGTCACCCAACTGCACTGTGATGGCGTAACCGTCGGTTTGTACGTTTGTATCCTGACTCAGATCAGTCAGACTGTAATTCAATTTAGCCGCTTGCTGACCGACAATTTTTGCTTGATTATCGCTACCAGTATAGCTCTGACCGTCATAACTCTTCGTCAAAGTTGGCGCGATGATCGTTACTGGCGCCGCTGTGATGTGGAACTGACCATCGGTCACGTTGGCACTTTCAATTGTGTAATTCGGGTTAGCTTTTTGTAGCTTCTGCAGCCCAGTATCACTCAATTTAATCACCGAACTACCGACATTGGCACTCGTGATCCCACTCAGATCAAAATCAGCAGCTTGCCACTTTGGCGCCACTAAGCCAGTGGAAAGTTTAACGTTGAACTGCGTCGTATCCGCTTGCGTGGTCCCATCGTAGAATTTAGCACTGTCCTGAACCTGAACTGTTGCCTGCGTATTCGGTGTAATGGTTAACTTACCAACGGTCACATTGTTGCTCGTAATTGTGTAGTTCGTATTCGCACCTTGCAGTGCATCAATCCCAGCTTGGTTCAGCGTTACCGCATAGCTACCAACGTTGGCACTTGTGATTCCGCTTAAATCAAAATCGTCAGCCGTCAAAGTTGGAACGGTCACACCCTCTGGACCAGTCACCTTAAACTGCGCGGTATCCACGTTCGTGGTACCGTCATAAACCTTGGTACCATTACTAATCTGTACCGTGGCAGTTGTGTCTGGAGTAATCGTCAGATTACCGGCTGCCACATTACTGCTCGTAATTGTGTAGTTCTTATTTGCACCTTGCAGTGCTTCAATCCCAGCTTGGTTCAGCGTTACTGCATAGTTGCTACCAACATTGGCACTCGTGATCCCACTTAAATCAAAATCGTCAGCCGTCAAAGTTGGAACGGTCACACCCTCTGGACCAGTCACCTTAAACTGCGCGGTATCCACGTTCGTGGTACCGTCATAAACCTTGGTACCATTACTAATCTGTACCGTGGCAGTTGTATCCGGCGTAATCGTCAGATTACCGGCTGCCACATTACTGCTCGTAATTGTGTAGTTCTTATTTGCACCTTGCAGTGCTTCAATCCCAGCTTGGTTCAGCGTTACTGCATAGTTGCTACCAACATTGGCACTTGTGATCCCGCTTAAATCAAAATCGTCAGTGGTCAAAGTCGGAACGGTCACACCCTCTGGACCGGTCACCTTAAACTGCGCGGTATCCACGTTCGTGGTACCGTCATAAACCTTGGTACCATTACTAATCTGTACCGTGGCAGTTGTATCCGGCGTAATCGTCAGATTACCGGCTGCCACATTACTGCTCGTAATTGTGTAGTTCTTATTTGCACCTTGCAGTGCTTCAATCCCAGCTTGGTTCAGCGTTACCGCATAGCTACCAACGTTGGCACTCGTGATCCCGCTTAAATCAAAGTCGTCAGTGGTCAAAGTCGGAATGGTCACACTCTCTGGACTAGTCACTTCAATCTGTGTAGCACCCACATTCGTAGTGCCATCATATACCTTGGCGCTATCACTAACTGTAATCGCAGCTGGTGCTTTTGTAATAACAAACAATCCATTCTGCACATCAGCAGCATCAAATTGATAATTTGGATTATCTGCTTGCAGCGCTTGAATTCCTTGATTATTCAACGTGACTTGATAACTACCAGCATCCTGATTAATCGAACTAAAATCAAAATCGCTAGCATCTAAAGTAGAAAGCTTAAAGTCCTTATACTGACTAGGCACAAGCACATTAAAGGTTTTCGGATCTTTTGAAGCATCACCGTCGTATACCTTAGATGCACCTTGAACCACAATCGAAGTTGCCAACTGCGGATTCTTATCTGGACTAGCAACATTAACAGGAACTTTAGCTGTATTAGCTACTGGCTGTGTTAATGCTGCCTTTGTGATTGTGAACGTATCGGTACTATCATCAATCGTTACTGCATAATTTTTAGATAGCGAATTTTGAATTGCTTGTTTAGCTGATGCTGTTAACTCAACCTTATAACTGCCAGCATCCGTTGCACCTGTGCTGGTGCTATCAACAGGATTAGAGGCATCATCGGATACTAACTGAAGGTCGTTTACTGTCAAACTATAATTCGTTCCATCAGGCAACTTTACTGTATAGTCATCAGGATCAATTATTTGAGTTGCACCATTATAGGTTTCACTCTCAGTACCAGTTAACCCAGTCGTGAACATCTTTAAATAAGGTACTTGAACCATATACTCATTATCTGAAATTGGTACTGTAATATTTAAAGTGTCAGATAAGGCAGGCTGATAGCCCTCATCCTCATAGGTTGGCGCTGATACAGTAAAACTCGTCCCACCACTAGGCGTCTTGCCATCATCCGTAACCACCGTGGTTTGGAGACCATTAATAGCTTGTCCATTGCCATCAACTGGAACAACTGTCACCGTCACTGGCTTAGTTTGATATTCAATGTCAATAATTTCGGCTGAGTCAGTGTCTTGTACTGTATGTTTTGTAGAACTATCCACTAATTCATAACCCGGTTCAACAGGTGGTATGATCTCTTGACCGACAAGTCCAACTGCGGTAACTGACGCTAAGGTGTTGATAGCTTCTCCATTAGTCCCCACAGGTAACATCGTGTATGAAACTTGTTTTTGATAGGTTTCTGGGATTGGATCCTGATTACTTGCAGGTGCAGTAATAATATTGTCGGATTGACCGGCAACTACATACTGCCCTTGAGTATTCGTAACCACGTGAACGTATCCCTGACTGCTATAATCAGGCAATGTAATTTTGCCGTTTACAGCTACAACCAGTGTTGAATTCAATCCTGAAATAGAATCCTCTGCAGCATCAACCGGTTTAATTGTATAGGCATCCTTACTTGGTGAATATTTCACCGTGATTGTCACCTTTTTGCTAGTTAAATCAGTCGCTGTAAACATCCCAGCAACCGTTGCTTGATTGGGTGTGTAGTTGGTTACTGAAGGCGTTAATTGAGAATACGACCCGCCAACGATCCCCGTTAAAGTAACAGATGCAGGGTTCTTACTTGCACCAGTATAGTTAATGGTCACGGAAGCTGGCTGACCAGTATAAGTCACAACATACATATTATTAGAACTATCCGCGCTATACGTTCCGGTAATCTTTGTTTTATCTGGCGTATAACCGGGAATTGTCGGTGCGTTTACAGTAAATGTTTCACCGAATTTGCCCGGTACCGTTTGAACAGGATACTCAGCAGCAGTAGTTGGATCCAACCCAGCTGCAGTAATCGTAACTGTCTCTGGATTTGCTGCGTAAGTAACTGTAAAGTCGGTGTTTCCGCCTTTAGTGTAGGTGCCATTGATGACAGCATTATCAGGCGTATAACCAATAATCGTAGGTGAAACAAAATTATATGTCTCACCCAATGTCCCAGTCTGGCTTTGAGGCGTCTGATCCGTTGGTAGCCCATCATATGTGACATTAACAGTTTGTTTTTCAGCTGAATATTTAACTTGATAATTAGTCACACCAGGTTGTGTCACTTGTGTCTGACCAGCAATTGGTTCATACCCTTGATTACTATAATCAGGTATGGTAATTTTCGCATTTGTTGGCGTCGTTTCACTAGTCGTACTCAATCCAGCGATAGGATTACCATCCGTATCAACTGGCGTAACTGTGTAACTATTATTGTTAGCCGTATAAGTTACGGTTTGCGTACTGTTGCCTGAATTGCTATAGGTACCAGTTACGATAGCTTTATCTGGAGTGTAACCAGCTACGGTAGGCGTGACCACTTGGTAAATACCATCTGTCACACCGGTAATAACCTTACTGGTATCTCCAGAAGGTAAACCTTTATAAGTCACTGTCAAAGTTGAAGGATTAGCATCATATTCGACGTTAATCGATGGTGTCGGCTTCGATACAGCGGGCACTTTTTCACCATTTTTCTTAGCCGTATAGCCTGTATAAAACGGATAAGTAATGGTATCACCCGTTTTACCACTATATTGTACCGGAACCAAAGTGGCAATCGGTACACCACTAGCGTCGACAGCCTGAACTTTGTATACCTGGGTATCCGCGGTATAAGTTACTTGGATAGAATCATCTTTCGAGAAGGTACCAGTAACAGCCGTTTGCTTTGGCGTGTAGCCAGCAACAATTGGCGAATTAATCTGATAAACCGTACCAATTGCGCCACTTGCAGTCCCTGACTTAAGCGCAGTGGGCAGCCCAGTGTAGGTTACTGTCACCGTGTATGGCGTGGCATTGTACTTCACTTGATAGCTCAACACGCCAGACTGTGTCATTGGCAATGTTTGAGCAGAATCAAGCGTGTAACCAGCATAGGTTGGCGTAACAATCTTCGAACCAGTTAAGCTGGTTTCAGTCATGGCCGTTAAGGCAGCAATCACTTTACCACTAGCATCCACAGGAATGATTTGATAACTATTATTACTTGCTGTGTATGTCACCGTAAATGACGTATCACCCGTTTTAGAAACTGTGCCTGAAATTGCAGCTTGGTCCGATGTATAGCCAGCAATTGTTGGTGAATCAATCTCATAAGTACTGCCTACCGGTCCATTAAAGGTGCCATTAGCGGGCGTCAAATTTGCTGGAAGTCCTACATAGCTAACCGATATACTCCCCTGATTGGCTGTATAAGTAACCGGTACAATACTGCCATCAGTGTTAGAAAGTTTGATGGAAGGCGTCCCAGCAGTATAGCCAGTATAGGCTGGTGTCGCAATTGAATTGCCAATTGTGCCGGTACCCTGAGTTGGTGCTAATCCAGCGATACTCTGCCCCTGAGCGTTCACTGGCTGAATTGTGTAAGACACTTGATTCGTATAATAAACCGTGATGTTGTTGACGTTAGGGTTTGAAGTTAAGGCGTTTAACACGCTGTTCGTAACCGTAATGGCGTTCGAACCATCGCTAGCAACTGCTTTAACAAACCGATAACCATCAATCGGTCTTGGCGCGAAAGTGTTCGTGCTTAAATCGGTTGTTGGTGCAATTGTCAAACTGTCCCCAACGTTAACATTCGTCGTATCCGCAGCGTGTAGTTCCTTAGAGTCCTCTTGGTCAACGTAAGTAATCTTGATGGGCATGGTGTTAACTTTGGCTGTGAAACCACCTTGGGTTGCAGTTCCACCTTTGTCAGCAGGACTAGCAACCTGAACAGTCCGCTGGTTTGTACCCTTATTAAGATTACCAACAGCACCAAAAGCAGCAATCGAAACTGACTGATTTAAGGTTATCGAACTGATTTTAGTTGTTGGAATATAAGTTGATGAAGTAGTCGAAAGTGTTTGAACTTGTTTGGTCCGCGCAGCATCTGAATAGGTCGTATAAGTTAAAGTCCCTGACACTTTATGGTTCACAACACCAGGAAGTGGTACCCATTTTAATGTTGCATATTCCGTCAGAGGGACAGTAATTTGGGAGGGCTTGGCAGGAGTTGAACTGTTTGACCAGGTTGGTGTTGTAACCGTTAAAAGACCTTTACCATCCGTTTGCCGAATCGTTAAATTAGTCCAGTCAGTATCCGCTCTTACAGAACTATCCGAAGTGTCAACATAGCCATCACGGCCAATAAATGTCGTATTGGGTTGACCGTAAATACCAATATCGGCAGATGGATCACTACCTTCACCAACACCAGCATCTTGCGGATCAACTGGTTGCAAAATAAAGCCAATACCACCACCACCATGGTCTGCTTGAGAAGTAAAAGTAGCATTAAAAGTGAACGCCTGACTAGTATCGATTTGGTTCTTGAAAACTAACGTACCAGCGACATTACTGGTACTTGCAGGTACTAGTGTCACCCCGCCATTGCTGATAGTATCCGAAACGTCGACAGGTTTTCCGACTTTACTATCAGTCTTAGTAATCTGTTCCGCTTTAAAATTATCTTTCACAGCTTGAACAGACGAAGTGGTCACATCCGTTTTATCAGCTTTAGAAATAGTCCCATCCGCATTCAAATTAGCCGGATTGGTCCCATTTAAACTAGCCGTTGTTATCTGTGGTGTTGTGGGCGTTGCAGCAGGAGTGGAAACCGGCGGCGTCATTGGACTTGGCGTTGCCGCTGCAGCTTTAACAGTTGGCGTAGCCTGAGTTGTACCCGTAGCACCAGTGGTTGGTGTTTGTACGGTCCCACCTTTAGTGGTCGCTCCATTGGTAGTACCAGTAGTAATGTTTTGCTGACTGCTAGAACCATCCGCAGACGACTGATTGCTCGTACCAGTCGTAGAAGAATTTGTTGTATTAATTGCTGTACCCGCTGCCTTCGCCGTAACCGTTGGTGCTGCCCAAAAAAGACCAGACATCAAAAAGATGCAGGCAAAAGTCCATGCACTACCACTTTTATACATTTTATAATGCTCTTTGTGCTGTATCGTTGCGTCATTTAATAACGCTCTTTGCCGTTTAGTCATGTACCTCATGTACCCCCACTTGCTGACTTAATAAAGCTAGTTATTACAAATCACAACGATAATCGTTTGATTGCACATTATAATTTGTTCCAACGACCCTTATTACCGATAGTATTTTGCCGTATTCAAATAGGACACTAGTCAAAAACGAAAAAATTAACTCATCTCCCTTAAGTTAATTTTGCATCTTCAAGCTAGTTGCTTATTTGAGCGTTAACTATTTTCTTATTTGAATCTTATCATACCACCTGTGTAATAAATAGCACGTCTTTTTAGCACGTTTAGGAACTCTTTTTAATAATACACTTCAAACCATTAAGTTTGCTTGCGCTTCCAATACCATTGCTTAGGGTTTGAGTCTTCTTCATTACCGTTTCATTTCAAAAAAACTATCAGGTAAAAGCATAAGACCACTTTTACCTGATAGTTTTAATTTAAGTAACCTATTTTCATTCACTAAATAGCACTAATTTTGATTAGCTGATTGGTCGGCATTAACATGCCAAGTAATCGTTGTTTTATAGCTTGTAGCCCGAATCCTAGTCTGCTGATCTTCAGGAATGTTAAGCGTTATTCCCGTTAACGTGTGCTGTGTCAAAGTAACGGGAGCGTTGCCTTTATTTTCAGACAAAACAGGCGAATTGGTATTGTTTAGGTTTATGTCACCATTAAAGATGCCGTTGTTAGGAAGTGTAATGATTCCCCAAAAAAAGCTACCATCTTGCCCTGTCCATGAGGCCATCGTAGCAGTCAGCTTACTACCTGGCAAAAGGGTAGCTGTAAAATCTAAGCTACCATTTTCCTGGAAGGTCGAATCTAAATCACTGAGAGAGTTGGTTCCAAAATCAAGGTTACCGGACACCGCCACGTTATTTCCAGCCGTTGATGTGCCACCAGTTCCGCCACTATCGTCCTTACCGCTTAACTTATTGGTTAAAGCAGTTTTGGTCTGCTCACTAAGACTATTGTTACTAGACAATAATTTCTGAATTGAGTCGGTATTTAGTTGGTTGAAAACAGCTGCAACTGCCCCATCATTCAATGCTTGTGGTTGTGAGTTAACAATATCGTTGACAGACTTATCGCTGAGCTTAATGTCACCTTCAGTCGCATTGAGCACCGCAATAATATTCTGCAACGTATTCCAGTCGCTCATCTGCAAGCTACTTGAACTCATATCAGTAGTTCCGGCATGTTTAACAATTGACTGCAGCATATTGTTCAACGTATCACTGATTGTTGCCACTTGATTACCAGCTAAGTCGAGATCGTCAAGTTGACGCATGATTGGGAAGTTTTGTCCCCAGGCCACTTGACTGGTCCCATTATTTGACAGATCTAAGGATGTCACATTCTGTGCATCGGTGACGTCCATCACCGTCTGCCCCATCATGTAAAACTTAAAGTCCGTTAAATTGTCATCGCCCAGTAATAGTGTGTTAAGCGACGATAAGCGGGTTGTCTGGAACAAACTGATCAGTGACTGAGCCAAAGTGGTATCCTTCACCTCTGAAGTCACACCTGTTAAATCAACCGTTGTCGCATTGTTTGCCGAAGCAATGATTTGCATCAACATATTAAACGATGGAGCGTAATGATTATCTAGCGTATGCCCATTAAAGACCAGTGCTTTGTTTGCCAAACTGCCACTATCTCCCGTAACCTTGTCTTCGGTATTTTGTGCATACACATTAGGACTAATATCATATACATTATTAGCTGCGCCGTTTGCAACCCAATCGGCAACCCTACTATCGGCTCTTGATTGATAAGAGCCCATCCGATTAGCCAGACTGACGATTTGCAGCTTTGTAACATCTCCGACCGTAAACTTGGTGGGGTCCTGTCCCTCCTGTGTCGGCGATTTACCATCCGCATACATACTATTACTCATGATTACCTGAACGACAGCATCCGGAATCCCGTAAGATTCCAACGTATTATCATCATAACTAGCCGCTTTAACAGACTGACCTCCGCCAATCAAAAAAAACACAAAAAGGGCCAACAATGAACTGAAGATCATCTTTCTCAATCTCATCATTGCTCGCCCCCTATAGATTATTTTTTCGATCTCTTCTTAATTAAAAGTGTAACCAAAGTGCCGATGATGATCAATAAAACGACCACCAAAGCAATAATCGCATAAATGAACCAGGGTGTTCCCCCGCGTGCTTGTTTTGCCCGCTGCTGTAAATCTTTACTCTGCTTAGCCGTCACTATCACATCAGACGTGTTAGTGGTTTTGTACTTGTAGTGTGTTCCTGTTGAATCAGTATACTGACCAGTTTGATCTTTAACGTAGTACGCCGTTGTGCTCACAAGATAGCGCCCCGCTGCCACGTTATTCGGTAACTTAACCTGGTAAGTAAAATGTGAATTGGGTGCCATCTGCATCGCATCAGCTGCTCTTTTATATACTTTGTGCGTTCGCTTATTAGTTGCCGTTACATTAACCTTCAGCTGATTTAAAAAGGTAGCTTTCACGTTATGCATTGGTACTGCTATTGCGTTCTTAGCTTGCTGCTGAGTAACAGTAGCTTGGCCTATCTTAAGCTGTGGCTGCCATGTTCGATTCTGATTACGCGTCACGACCGCGATGCCATAACTGAACCGGTTAGTAATCGACAACTTGGCACTCTTTTTCGTGGCTGTCGAATAGTTCATTGGACTAAATGTGAATCCTCCAGCCATTAACCCCGGTAACTGATTTTCAGGCATGGTCAACTTCGCCGTATAAATTTGCTGGCTATTAGCTGGCACCGTCACCTTTTTCGGTCCCTTTAAATACTGGGATAAATCATATCGAAGTGTGTTGTCCTTTTTTGCAGGCCACTATAATCAACCATCCCATTATCATTGGTTTCTCCGGAGTGAACGGCCACTTTAACCTGAATCGCTTGTTTAGTGCGGTTGACCAATTTGACTTTCAAATCAGTTGATTGATTGGGCTTCACGATAACGTCAAAATACGACTCGGATTTATCTCGTTGCGCTTTCGAAGTAATCGGCTGCACTGAAAATCCGCTGCTAGCAGCATGGACCGTGACCGGAATGATCATCAACATGGTCATCATCACAAAGGCAACTAAACTCTCTAAAAATCGTTTTCTTGTCATAATTTATCCTAATTTGCGGTAGCTGTTACAGAATCATCCAATGTCCAAGTTAGCGTATTTGTATAGCTCCCGGTCTGAACAGCAGTTCCTGCACGCAAATCGAAATTAAGCGTACCTGGAAGTGTCACTGTTCCAGTTGAACCTTTACCATATTCTACAGGGGCAGTAGTAAGGGTTTGTTTTGCGCCCTTATCAGGTGTCACAGTTAGTGTACCAGTATCTAACGTAGTAGCCGTTGCAGCTGAACCATCACTGCCGGCTTTCCAGCCACTCTGAGCTAACTTCAGGCTCCAGTCTTTACCGTCTCCCAAAAAGTCATCAACCGATGCAGTGAGCGGAGCACTGGCTTGTTGAATACCATTTGTATAAACGTCACTAACTTTGAGACCTTCCTTGCCAAGCACTGCTGAATCTGTAACATTATACAAACTCAAAGTACCGCCACTAAAACTGATGTTACCAGTTGTCGTTGCACTCTGTTTGCTGTCTGCTGTGGTTGAATTACCAGTCGTTGCATCATCAGCAAAAGCCGTTGTCGTCCCTAAGACGCCTACTGTTGCTAATCCTAATAAAAGTGCTCCTAAAGTATGTTTTTTCATGTTGGTGTTCTCCCTCACTAATTAATTTTTTAAATAACACATTTCCTTAAAAATGACACGTGACGCACATTGTACAACGTAAGTACAACAATGTAAACCTGTTATTAAGAAAAATTCAAGTTTAAAAAAATTAACGGTAAATATTCTGCATTGAAAAAACATATTTGTAGCTGGTAAACATATTTTCCAAAAAATACATATCATCTTTTTATAAATTATCGACGAGTCCTTCGTTTCTTAAATCCTAACGCTCCCAATAAACTCATGAGCATTGCCCCTAATGCAGCAAGCCATGATGACTGACTTTCGCTGGTTTGCGGTAATTCATTCTGTGCGCTTGATTGGTTCTTGTCTTTCACGTTCTGCGTTGATTGAGTCACTGCGTTTCGTTTCGTACCTCGATCAGTCCGACGAATGGTAACCGAAACTTTCCGTTGATGGTTGCTCCGATTAGTTGTCTGATTACCATCCTGTAAGCTTGGCTTAGTATCAGTCTTGCCTGGACGCTTAACAACCTGCTGACTAGGGTTTGAACCTTGCTGACCCGATACAACCAGCTCTGGTGCTGAACCAGCTAGCTCCTTCGTCTTATTAAACTCTTGGTTAAAGGTCTTCGCGTTATTGGTAATACTCGTCACTTCAATCCGATAAGCTACCGGCTCTAACGCTGGCTGATTAACCTCAATGGTTGGCAAATCAGTTGGCGTGGTATTCGTAGCCGGTGTCTCAATTGGCAGCGGTTGACTAGGCGTAATATCAGCCGAACTAATTGCGAGGTTTGGATTAGCATCCTGAAGTGCCTTCAATCCTTGTTCACTCAGGGTCACAGTGTAGGTACCATTCCCCATATCAACACGAACAAAGTCATCCGGTGTCCACTTAGGCTGATTAATTTTCACTCCTGTATCTGTTGTAATCGTACCCGATTGTTGCCCGAGGCTCTGATAAATTGCGTCAACCACAAACCGGAATTGAGGGGTCATCGGCGTAATCGTCAGCTGTCCGGCCGTAGTGGAAATTGCGTAGTTCGGATTCTCATCTGCTGGCGTGTTAACCGCAATCGTGTAAATACCAGCGTTAGTATCGTCACCCAACGCTGTCATCGAGTAGACGGGAGCAACACCCTGACTAGGTAACCCAGCAATCACTGGTGTTACTGAGCCAGCATAAGGACTACCATCATATTCCTTCTTCAGCGTTGGTGCAGTGATTTGAATCGGAGCTGGTGTTATGGTCAATGCACCATCAATAACGTTAACCGTATAATTATCAAGATTTTGTCCATTAAGTGCAGTTAGTCTATACGTACCTGCATTTTTAGCGTCACTAATATCCGTCATGGTGAAGCTCGGCTGCTCACCAGCAGTTGGCACACCCGTCAGCGTCAAACTGACGTTACCGGTGTACGCCTGACCATCATAAACTTTAGAAATGGTCGGTGCTGTAACCGTAATGGTTGCTGGAGTAATGACTAAATGACCACTAGTAACATCTGCAGATGTCAACTTGTAGTTTGGATTGGCAGCTTGTAAATCAACCAAGCCCTTAGCACTTAATTTAACTTCATAACTGCCAACATTCTGACTGGTAATCCCGCTTAAATCAAAATCATCAGCCGTCCAAGTCGGCGCAGTCAGTTGCTGACTCAGGCTTACAGTGTACTGTGTCGGATCAGTGGTCGCTGTACCATCATAAGTCTTTGATTGATCCTGTACGACAACACTGCCGGCATTAAGCGTTGCTGGGGTGATGTTGAAACTGCCAGCGGTAATGTTAGTTGCCGTGAAACTGTAGTTGGCGTTAGCAGCATTCAGGTCTTGAAGTCCCTTTGTGCTCAGTTGAACAGCATACGACCCCACATTTTGACTGTTTGATGATAATTCAAAATCATCAGCCATCCATTTTGGCGCTGACACACCTGCGGGCAACGCGACGGTGAATATTGGTGTCGTCGCAGGATCGTTATCGTAGACTTTGCTAGCCGTACCTAGCGTTACAGTTGCCTGATCATTCTTCGTCACGGTGAAGGTACTTGGCACGACGCTCACCGCATAGTTCGGGTTATCATCCGCAATAACGTTCAAAGTATACGTACCCGCGTCCACTGCATCAGTTAGTGATGATAAATGATACTTAACCTGGTCCCCATTCACTGGTTGGCCAGTCACGGTTCCAGCGTTATTTGAAACGGTGTAACCACTGCCGTCGTACACCTTGGTCAATCCCTGCGGCGCGCTGATGGTTACCGCGGCTTTATTAATGGTTAATGCACCATTAGTTAACGTCATCGCGTAATTCCGGTTAGCGCCTACTGTATTATCAGCGATAACCGCAATCACATAATCCCCCGCATCCGTAATATTACTCATATCAGCCATTTGATAAACGGGTGCTTTATCACTGGTTGCTAACGCTGGCACACCGGTAACTGTCGCTTTCAAGTCAGCGCCAGTGTATGGCTGACCGTCGTAGGTTTTGCTTAACGTTGGCCCAGCAATCGTCACTGCTTGAGGTGTAATCGTTAATGTCCCCGGCTGAATACTTTCAGCCGTGATGTCATAGTTGGCATTAGCACTCTTAAGCTTCTGACGGCCACTGGCTGTTAGCGTCACTGCATAAGAACCAACATCCTGACTCTTGGCAGCAATAGTATCAAAATCATTAGCTGCCAATACTGGTAATGTCAAACTTGGATAATCGGCTGCATCCGTCGGCCCTATTAATGTGAAGACCGGTACATGAGTCGCATCATTATCGTAAGTCTTCTCAGCATGACTAATGGAAATAGCGTTAACGATGGGCTTGGGTGTAATCGTCAATGTCCCGTTAGTCATCTGAATATCATAGTTTGGATTATCCGTAGCCGTCAGTATCACGTCATATGATCCTACATGAGTATCCTGACTCAAATCGTTAACTGAAAGGTTGACAGTGACCCCGTTCTTAGGTAAGCCCGTTACCGTCACTAAGGATGCCAGATCAGGTGAAAAGCCCTGGCCATCATAAACTTTAGTGACATTGTGAACAGTTGCCGTAAGTGCCGCCTTCGTAATTGTGAAGCTGCCAGCTTTAACATTGGCACTGGTGAACTTGTAATTGCTGTTAACTGCTTGAAGATCAGTGATCCCCTTATCGCTCAAAGTAACCGTGTGGCTGCCAGCATTAACCGCATCCTTTGGCACCTTAAAATCATCAGCCGTCCAGCTCGCTGGCGCCTTCACACCAGTAGGCAGTTCAACGGAGTAGGTGGTTCCCAATCCGTCATATACCTTAGAGACACCAGTAACGTTCACGGTAGTCGTCGTATTTGGCGTAATTTTCAAGGAACCAGCAATGTATTTAACCTCATAATTTTCAGTGTTCTGAACGGCCGTTGCATCGAGCGTATAAGTACCAACGTTGGTATCTCCACTGACGTCTGGCAACGTAAAGCTTGGCCGTTCACCATTAGCGGGTACCCCGTCTACGATCGGCCGGTAATCCTCTCCGGTATAGGTTTGACCATCATATGATTTGGAAAGCGTCGGCGCCGTAACCGTAATCGGTGCTGGTGTAATAATAAAGATACCAGCAGTCACGTCTTTAGGTGTCACGCTGTAATTCAAGTTAGCGGCTTGCAAGTCACTCACACCTTTACCACTCAAGCTGATCGTATAAGTCCCAACATCAGTGGCATCAGTAATATTAGTCGGTAAACTAAAATCGGCAGCGGTCCATGTTGGTGCTTTTAACTCACCACTTAACGCCACACCGTACTGACTAAAGTCACTGGTGGCCTTACCATCGTATACTTTGGTGCCACCATTAACTCTGACGCTACCAGCTGGCAAGCTGGCTTGGGTGACCGTCAACGTTCCGCTTTGTGTCGTCACGTCGTAATTAGGATTATCACCAGCGACTACGTTTACCGCAATCACATGATCACCAACATTTTTCGTGTTGGCTTCCAGACCAGATAATGAGTAGTTCAAAATTTCGCCATTAACCACACCAGTAATCGTAAACGGAATGTCAGCAGCTGTAATTGCCTGGTCAGAATACGTTTGTGTCTTATTTAACACTTTAATGGTAGCAGGAGCTTTTGTAATTGTGAAGTTTCCCGCAACCACATTGTTAGGTGCAAACGTGTAATTAGGATTCTCCGCTTGTAAATCTGATAGGCCCTTGGCACTCAACGTTACTGGATAGTCACCGACATTTGCGCTGGTGATCTCCCTTAAATTAAAATCGTCAACGGTCCATGTTGGTGCTACTAATCCGCCAGATAGGTTCACTATGAACTTACTGGTATCAACGTTTGTTGTGCCATCGTAAACTTTACTGCCGCCATTTACCGTAACCGTTGCTTTGGTATTGGGCGTGACCACAATGTTGCCAGCCACGGTCGTAATCTGATAGTTTGTGTTAGCCCCTGCAGTAAGCTGAACCGTTGTGGCATAAATTCCGACGTTTTGAGCATCGCCATCCACCGAAATCGTGTAACTTGGGGTGGCTGTGAACGCACCGGAATCAGTAGTCACCGCTCCCTGAGGCACGGATACTGGTTCACCCGTATATTCAGTGGTTACACTTGGTGCCGTAATCGTAATCGGCACTGGTGTAATCACAAACAAACCATTTTGCACATTGCTAGCATCAAAAAAATAGTTGGTATTCGCAGCCTGCAGTTTTTGCAGCCCACTGGCACTTAGAGTCACCTCATAGTTCCCAGCGTCCTGCCTGATTGCACTGGTATTGAAATCAGTAACTTCTAACTTAGGAATCGTGAAGTCTGCAAATTTGCTTGGCGCCAGAACTTTAAAACTAGTGGCATCCGTTGCCGGGTTATTATCATAGGTTTTAGTACTGCCCTGAATCACAATCGCAGTCGCTAACTGAGGATTCTGCGAAGGGTCAGTCGCATTAACCGGTACTAATGCTGTATTTGCTGGCGCGGTATTCAATGTTTCAGGCGTAATGATAAACTTCCCCGTTTGTGTGTCATCAAAGGAAACAACGTTGTTTTGTGATAAGGCATTAGCAATCGCCGCCTTCCCCGTTTCGGTCAAGCGAACTTGATAGGTGCCAACGTTTTGAACCGTTTTTGTAACGGCTAAATCTGCGCCAATGAGTTCAACATCACTCGCTTTCAGTGGGTATCGGCTGCCATCCGGCAACGTAACGTCATACTCAGAGGGATCGATTGATTGCGCGCTATTTGAATAAATCTGGCTATCACTGCCGTTCAATCCAAGGGTGACTTTTTTAAGATAAGTCATGGCTACTGTAACGCCCGTATCACTGATTGGAATCGTCACAGCATTATGATCGTCAACTTGGTAACCAGGTTGCGGCAGCGTAGATTCGTCTAGCTGCGTACCGCCAGCCTGATTCACTGTAATGGGAGCCAAATCAGTAATTGGGTTGCCGTTACCATCGACTGGTATCACCGTAACAGCAACGTCTTTGGGCGTGTACTGAATCTGAATTGGGTTATCGTTGGTGGTTGCTGTATCAAGCACCGTATAAGTATTGTTGACTGCGTTATAGCCAGCAACGGTAGGCGGCGTTTTTGTTGGCCCCACGATACCGGTAGCGGTAGTAATTGGTAAGTTTGCGATTGGCTGATTATTGGCATCTACCGCTTGCAGGGTATAAGTAACCTGTTTTTGATACGTAATCGGAACTGTTTGCACAGCATCAACGGTGGCCTCAGTAGAAATAACAATTGGTTCTTGTGAGGTAACGTACCCTAAACTACTATAATCAGGTGCGTCAATCGTGGTTCCTGGTGTGGCAAAACTATCTATCGTATCGATACCTATTACACCAGTGATTGGATTACCATTTACATCAACAGGAACTAATCGGTATTCCGTTAACGAGCTATTACGATGATAGCCCACCGTGATTGGCGTGTTAGTTGTAGAATCAGTCGCATTATCCGCTGTAAACACACCCTGAATAACGGCCTGATCTGCTGTGAAACCGTCTAAATCTGGTGACGCTTGTGTGTATGTGCCACCCACTACACCAGTTAAATTTACTGACTGAAGAAGCGTGGCATTAGCGCCAGTATAGTTAATCGTTACCATGGCAGGCTTGCCAGTATACGTAATGACATACATATTAGCATCATTATCCGCCGAAAAAACGCCGCTGATTGTCGCCAAATCTGGCGTATAACCTGGAATGTTTGCTGCATCCACCTTAAATTGATCGCCATATTGACCAGAGATGGTTTGTGCCGGGAAAGCGCTAGCTGTAGCTGAGTCCAACCCAGTATGCTGAATCGTGACGGTCACGGTAATCGGTGAATAGGTCACGTTAAAAGTCTGATCCTGATTCACATACGTGCCAGTGACGACTGGTATATCAGGCGTATAACCCGTAATGGTCGGCGATACAATATTGTAAGCGTCACCAATTTTACCTGTTTCGACATGCGCCTGCAGCGTCTGTCCTTTAGGCAAGTTATAGTTAACGGTTATGGTCTCAATATTAGAGACATATTCAACTTGATAATTATTGCCCCCAGGCTTCGTTACCAAGATTGGTTGCCCTGGGACAAGTTGATAGCCTTCCTTGGTATAATCTGGCGGCGTAATCACTTCATCCGTTTTTGCAGTGCCGCTGGTTTGCCCCAAGCCATTAATAACGTCACCGTTTTCATCAACTGGGGTGATGGTATAACTATTGTCGTTCGCAGTATAAGTGATGGTCTGGTCTAAGTGCCCTTGATTACTGTACGTGCCGGTTAAAATACTGTTATCAGGTGTATATCCGGCAATGAATGGCGCATTGATCTGATAGGTATCATCCGTTACACCCGTTTGCGTTATCGCGGGTAACTCGGTCGGCAGACCAGCAAAATTAACGGTGACCGTAGAAGGGTTGGCAGTATATTTAACGTTAATCGTTGGCATGGTATCCGATACAGCAGGGATAGTGCCACCACTTTCCTGCAACGTATAGCCATCATAGGTTGGATAAACGATTGGGGCACCCGTATTACCATCAAATTGCTGAGGTGTCAAGGTGGTAATCGGATTGCCATTAGCATCAACCGGTTGAATTTTGTAGTCCTTAGTGTCAGCAGCATAATGAACAGTGAAGTTACCGTTTGCTGCATCATCTGGCCCAAAAATACCCGTAATGAGCGACTGATCAGCGGTATAACCCGCAATAACGGGTGAGCTAATTTGATATTCTTCTCCCGTAGTCCCGGTAACTGTACTCGTACTTTGTGCCAGGTCATCCGGCAACCCCGTATAGCTAACTGTGACTTGATAACTGTTGGCTACATAACGTAGCTGATAGCTCCTAACACCAGCTTGAGTCGTTGGTATGGTTTGATCTGTAGCCAAAGTATAGCCGGCATACGTTGGCACATTGATACTCGTGCCCGTTTTGGAGGTTCCGGTACTCTGTGGCAATGTACTAATGACTTTACCAGTACTATCCACAGGAGTCACCTGATAACTATTATCGCTTGCCGTATAATGCACGGTTAGCGTGGTTTCACCATCAACATAAGTCCCTTGGACCGATGCCAAGTTGGCAGTATACCCAGCAATGGTAGGCGTTTCGATATTGTAGCTACTTCCCACCGTGCCAACCACACTGACCGCTGCTGGTGGCGTTGGCAGGCCATCATAAGTAACCGTTAAAGTCCCTTTATTCGCTGTATAAATGACGTTCACCACGCTGCCATCACTATCGGGTGCGATGATGCTGGCGCTAGTAGCGGTATACCCAGCTTGTACCGGTGTCGCAACTTGCTGACCAATGGTTGAGGTCATTTGCTGCGGTGCCAAACCGGCGATACTTTGCCCCTGAGCATCCACTGGCTGAATCGTGTAATTCACTTGGTTAGTATAATAAACATTAATGTTATTGATTTGATTGTTTTGAGTTGACGCGTTCAATACGTTATTGGTAACCGACAGTGAATTGGTTCCTTCACTAGTTACGGCTTTAACGAACTGATAGCCATTAATCACCCGTGGCGCAAACGTATCAGTGCTCAAATCGGTTACTGGACCGATGCTAAGGGTATCACCAACATTAACGTTGGTGATATCCGATGTCTGAAGCGTATTGCCATCTTGATCAAGGTAATTGATCTGGACCGGCATGGTGTTAACTTTAGCAGTAAAGGCACTTTTACCGGCGACGTTTTCAATCGTCACCGTTCTCTCATTGCTGCCATCACCACTAACGTCACCGACTGCCCCAAACGCGGCAATTGAAACTGACTGATTCAGGGTAACCAATGGTTTTGTCCCGAATATCAGATTACCAAGCCAGTTTGAAGAATCCCCACCAGCTGTGAACGTTTGAATTTGCTGTGTTCTTTGCTCATCCACAAAAGTGGTGTATGTTAATGTTCCGGACACGCTGTGATTGATAACACCGGTCTTGGGTGTCCAAGTCAGAGTACCATATTCAGTTTGAGAAACATGTTGACCAATCCACCCCAAACCTAATGCCGAGTTTGCTGCTGAAGTCCATGTCGGTGTATCTTTTGTTAATTGTCCAGTACTATCTGTTTGACGCACCGTCATCTGATTCCACTGTGTATCACCATACTGCTGCTCAGGTGATTTATACCCGTCACGGCCAATAAAAGTTGTGTTCGGCTGACCATCAATACCAATATCTGTTGAAGGATCACTGCCTGGCCCAACGCCAGCGTCTTGTGGATCAACGGGTTGCAAAATAAACCCGAGTCCACCGCCATCACTGCTACTGCCATCCGCCGATTCATTTTCAGTGGTAAACTTTGCGTTAATGGTAAAGGGCTGACTGGTATCGATCTGATTCTTGAAGACTAACGTACCAGCTGTATTTGATTGGTTTTTAGGTACCAACGTCACACCGCCATCTTTGATAGTGTCGGTGATGTCTGATGCGGTAATCTTGCCAGTTGCATCTTTAACGATTTGTTCTGCTTTAAAATTATCCTGAATATCGCTAGCACCTGACAAAGATACATTCGTCTTATCAGCCGTTGAAATACTGCCGTCAGCATTCAAATTAGCTGGATTAGTGCCGTTTAAGTTGGCGGTGGTAATTTGATTGCTGGTGCTGGCTGTGGTTGGTTGACTGGCAGTTGTATCGGCTGGTTCAGTAGCGGGAGCAGGCGCCACTGGACTTTGAGCAGCTGGTGTTGGTGTCGTGGTTGCTTCATTATTGTCACTTTTGGCAGCCGTATTTGTTCCTATATTAGTAGTAGCATTTGTTGAAACATCCGTGGGGGCTGGAGCATCCGTAGCTGGAGCAGCAGCTGGTGTTGTCGCTGGATCAGTAGTTTGATTGTCTGTCCCGTTTGCTGTGCCATCGCTGCCACTGGCAGATGCGGGCTGACTATCTAACCCAGCCGTATACCGTTTTGCAACGGCAGTTTTAGCGGTTGTATCAGCCTTAACCTTAACCGCGGGTCCTGACCAGAGAACGCCTAACACCAGAAACATACTTGCAAACGTCCAAATACCGCCACTTTTATACATTTTGTAGCGTTGTTTTCGGTCGGCAGACACTTCGTTCAACATTTTCTTTTGCTGTTTAGTCATATTGAAATCTTGCCCCCATTCGTGACTCAATAAAATCGCCGTCAAGTGTAGTTATCGAATCAGAATCGTTCATTTTGTTGATAATTATAATACATATTTAATATTCTGTAACTTATCAGGCTGTGTTCATAGAGAAAAAATTTCTAAGTTAAATGTTATCAGTTATTGACCATCTACAATAAAGCGTTTTCACCTAATTATCAGACATTTGTCTGCAATATTCACTCAAACCTAGCCTTGTCACACTCTCAGTATTTATGTAAGATTATCTTAATATTAAAATTCCGTTCTTGACAAGTTAGCAGGGGGCTTCGTCATGAAAAAACATCTTTGGACGGTCATCGTTTTCGCCGTGGTCATTATTGGGGTAATCCTAGGCGGGGTGGTGCATTCGTTAAATCCACCAGAAAAGCAAACCGGTCAGCATTCAAAACAACAGATGACTAAAACAGTCAGTAAAACCAGTCAACGTGCTGCTAAAAAACAGGTCAGAGCAGCACCAGCACCAAGCCAAGTGCTCTCGCGCGTGATTTATAGCTCACAGTTGCACCGAAACTGGCATTATCGCGTGTATTTACCACGGAATTATCAGCGACTCAAGGAACAAGGCACCCATTTTCCAGTTATTTACATGCTACATGGTCTGTATGGGGACGAAACTAATCTCACTACTCAGGCCCATTCAAAACGTTATTTGAATCAATTAGTCACGGAAAAACATTTACCAGCGGTCGTTATTTTTCCCGATGGTGGTAATTCCTTCTATTTAAATACCACTCAAGAGAAGATGGAAAACGCTGTGGTAGATGATCTCATTCCTCAAACAACCAAAACCTATCAGCTGGCTGGCCAAAGACAACGTGCCATTGGTGGCATCTCCATGGGCGGGTATGGTGCTGCTCGATTAACCTTCCGGCACCCGCACCTCTTTTCTGTCGATGCCTTAATTTCACCAGCCATTTGGCAAAAAGTGCCGCCAACCGTTCAAACTAATTCGCAGGTGGACGCCTTCAAAATTAATGGTGCTTTCAGCCAAAAGGTTTTCGAGCAAGCTCAGCCTAGTCGCTATTTACCGACCTACTTAGCACAAGAAAGGTCGCCAGCTCATTTCTACATTGAAACCACTGCGCTGGATACCACCGTTCCCATTGCTGACGTCAATTTATTTGTCAAACAGCTGCAACAGCATCAAATCAAACCCACTTATCAAGTCGACCACTTTGGCAATCACAACTGGCCGTACTGGAACCGGGCTTTACCTAATGCTTATCGTTACATCTTCAATCAATTTAAATCTCAGAGGTGAGTCATATGTCAACGTGTCCAAATTGCGGGGCGCCAGTTAGTCCCGATGATGTGTTCTGTCAAAACTGCGGTCACCGGTTAAAACCGGAAATGACCAGCACTGGCGAAACACCCAACAACAATGAAATCAATAATAATGAAACGTCTTCGTATCAGTCTGAGCCAACTCCGGTTCCACCAGTTCAACCTGAACCCCAGCCCACTAAGTCCGAACCTGAGCCAATTGAACCTGAATCAGCGTCATTTAAACCGGAACCAGAACCGGTTAAACCCAAACCTAAGCCCAAACGAAAACCAACCATGACCACTGCAACGCCAAAACGCCGTAAGAATCGGCAAAAAGGATCCGGAAAAAAGAAAGTTTGGATCAGCCTAATCGTTTTAATCGTCCTGATTTTAGCTGGGACTTATCTTTACGGTAGCAGTAAATACAGCAAGTCCAAGCAGGTTGACCAGATGATCACCGCCATGCACGACAACAATGCCGATGCCACCGTTAAATACATGACCACTACCGATCCTAGTTTGGAGATCAACTCCAAGTCTATTGGCCCCTTCATGAACTACTTAAACTCAGACAAGCGTTATCTAGCAGATATGAAGTCCAGTTTGGTGAATAACGACCAAACCAGTGATGGCACGTTTAAACTGGTTACTAAGGGCCACCATCTGCTGTTCTTCCCAGCCTACAAACTGGAAGTAGTTGCCATGTACCCAACCGTTCAAACAAATGTTGATCAAGCGACGATTAGCCTAAATGGATTAAACGTTGCCACTGCCAGCAACGATCATTATTCATACAAAGCTGGCCCGCTGTTTCCTGGACGATACACCTTCAAACTCTCCAGCACCGGTTCTACCGCAGATGGCAAATCAGTGACGAAGAATCTGGTTTCGACCCAGTCTAAGAACATTAAGGTCGATCTATCAACGCCTGACAGTGGTGACAGTACCGATGCCGCGACTCAAGACGCTGACACTAACGATAATAGTGATAGCAGTAGTGATTCTAGCGACTCAACGCCAAGTAACAGCAATTACGGTCACTTTGAAGAAGAATACCATGGCGACGAGCAAGCCGGTATCGATGCCATTGCGGATCAATATGGCTTTGATTACGACGATTATACTTACGTGGTTAGCTGGCCGCACACGGATGTTTTGCAGGTTAAGGCCTACGATAAAGACACCCACCAGTACGACAGCACCTATCGTTATGACCAAATCCACGATATTAGCAGTTTATTAAATGAAGATACTGGGAAGTTTGAGGAATAATTGCCCAAACTAGTTAGCATTAAGCACCCCCGCTTATATTCGAGCGGGGGTGCTTATTGTCTACAAATTAAAAAAGATACCGTTTAAAGCTGATATTGACAATTATTATATAATGCATTAGTGTTGTTAAGTTACTTTACAAACAGACTTCACTATTGACGGTGAAATACTGACAAACCACTGGAGGCTACACGATGTTATTACTATCCAAGAACAAACCATTTACAGCTGAAGAAGTCGTAGACAAGGCAAATATCATTGAGTTGGTACAATTTGAACGCTTTTGCCGGGATAACAGCTTGTGGGACGAAATGAAGAAAACTTATAGCGATCACGCATCCATCGACATTTCCTGGTACACGGGAAACGCTGATAAATTCGTCGATGAATCTGCTAAAATGACCAGTACCAGTCGCGCTGCTCACCGCATTTACAACACCCAAGTCTGGATGAATGGTGACCGGGCGATTGCTATCATGCAGGCCACCATTTTGGCAGAACAAGACATTCAAGGAATTAAGTTCAACTTGAATTCAGATGCTAAAATCGTCTATGAAGTTCAAAAGATCAACGGAGAATGGCTGATTAACTTTATGACCTGTGTCTATGAAGCTGACAGTTTGATTCCCGTAGTTCCAACTACTGATGTCGCTTTAGATCCCGCAGATTTAAAACAATATCGATCAAGTTACGCTTGCCTGGCTTACGTACTGAATCAAAAAGGGTATCAAGTTGGTCAAGACCTGCCAGGTGTTGATCAACCAGAAATGGTAACCGCTTTGTATACTAAAATGGATGCTTGGTTAATGAATAAATAATCCGCGAAGTTTCCAATAACTTTTATAGCTTGGCAAATTCTATAATTAATCCGAACAGAAATTAAAAAGCCCAAAGCAATCACTTACAATGGTAGTAGCTAATTCCAACCAATATAGGGAGTGATTACTTTGGGTACATCTACTTTATCACGTTTT
>Ga0214925_100375_pt1 | contig 24054 bp, 24 predicted proteins | sample Stichaenrichment_FD_168299 | JGI IMG/M metagenome (GOLD analysis project Ga0214925, IMG submission 168299) | Xylose enriched microbial communities from anaerobic bioreactor in Madison, Wisconsin, United States - 63SRT | ecosystem: Engineered > Bioreactor > Anaerobic > Unclassified | place: USA... | reverse complement strand
TTGATTCGACACCCCCTCTTATATACCGAAACCTATAGTCTCAAACAATGTCTGTCAATCGATCCTGGTCTACTATTTCAACCAGCGAAGCGGTCATTTTGATCACCCCATCAGCAATGAGTTGCTTAAACGTACGGCTGATTGTTTCAGGAGTTGTCCCAATGAAAGTAGCGATGTCTTTTTTCTTAAGTGGCAGTTTAAAACTTGATTCGTGCAAAGAAGCACTGGTTTCCAACAAATATTTGGCAAGCTGACCTGCAACATCGGATGTCGATGAAACCGTCTTTTCTTCTTGAAGGTTATTAATTTGTTGGCTCATCGTCGTTAGTAAATTAACAGCTAACTGCGGACTGCTTTTTAATAAAGATTGAAAGACATCCTGATCAATTTGGCAAACGTTGGAATCAACCAATGCAGTTGCCGTAACATTTCGCTGATCATGACTAAAAAGAGCTGCTTCACCATCAAAATCTCCCGGCTGCATCACTTTCAAAAGTTGTTCCTTCCCACTCTCGGATATCTGAGAAAGTTTGACCTGTCCGTGCTCCAAAATCATAAAGTGTCCCACCTGATCACCAGCAAGGTAAATAATCGTTCCCTTGGGATATTGGTGTTGAACAACCAAGCCTGCTACCGCCTTTTTTTCATCAAGTGGTAATGATTTAAAAATCGGTACCAGGTTAACACAATCCAGTGCATGTTCAGTATGCATTTTTAATCACCTCATTTTTCAGTCAAAAGATGTCCCAACCAATTTTTAGTTGGTGTATCCGGCGCTGTACTCATATCAAATGGCATTGGTTTAAAAACACTTTGAACTTTCTGCCAATCAATTCCTTTTCCATTTTCAGTCATTAAATTTTTAGAAAGATCCGCAACCTGCTCAAGATTGATCTGTTGCATCAGTTGAGGGTTATTTCCCAAAGTCGATAACAGAATGTTCGCAGCCAGTTGTCTGGCAACAAGTTGTTCAAATTCTTCGGTTGTGAGTGTATCAGTCAACAAAATCCGCTGTTTTAAAGGGACCGCGGGAATTTCCCGTTTTAAAAATCGTTGATACTTTGACCAGTTTCTGACAACTGCCCGATAGAACTGGTATGGCACTCGCACATTAATTTTTTTTAACGTATTAACAGCCAGTGCTTTTATTGACCAATTTTTATCTTTAGGTGCATGATCTACCCATTCGATCAGAAAACGTTGCATGGTTTCCTTATCCGTCCCAATCATTTTGGCTTTCATTGTCAACCCGTAGCGAACAAAAATGAACTTACCAAACTGCTTCTCGGTAATCGTTCTATCCGACTTTTCCTGGCGGGCCCTTTTTATTTCTTTTATCTGTCGAAGCTTACTGGACTTGGCAAATTTACCTTGTTTTACCATTATTATCACCTATACCGCAATCTATTGTTTTGGATAACATTAATTATATTATAATAGGATATAACAGAACAATCACTAACGCCAATTCAGAAAGAAAGACTGCCCTTGGAATCGCAACAACATGCAACAAAAACTCAAAAATGGCTCATCGGAATTTTACTGGTCATTCTCCTTGCCTTTGTCGGCAGTTACTTATATTTAAATCATTATTATAGCCGGTCAGCCACAACAAATCGTTTCGTAACCGCCATCGAACAGAATGATTCTAAAACAGTGTCGTCTTTAATCCGTACGGATGATCCGGATTTTAAAGTCACTCCCCATTCGGTTCAGCCTCTAATGGCCTATTATCAAAATCATCCGAATCAGCGGGCCAAATTAAAAAGACGGATGGCGGCAACCGGTGTCGTAAACGGCGTCTTGGACTTTGTGGATACCGGCCATCACTTTTTCATTTTTGAAAAGTACCTACTCGAAGTAAAACCGATTTTCCCAACGATTAACGCCAATCAAGATAACACTCAGGTTAAAATTAACAATCAAATAGTCGCCAAAAGTTTGAACAAAAACGTCACGCGCACGTTTGGTCCTTATATTCCCGGGCGCTACAACATTGTCATGACTTCAAATAATCATGAAAAAACGAAAATGGTTAGTCGTACATTTGAGTGGATAGACCCATCACCACAATCATTACACGTTCAGGAAAATTTTAAATAGTCGATTCATTTCTTACGTAATTTCTCCAATATTTTTTTAAGAAAACTTTATAAAATTTTAGCCTGTTCCCTTGAGGCTATTGGGAAAAGCTAGTATTCTAAATTCACAAGCAAAGGAGGAATTATCCATAATGGGACTACTCGATCATCAATTCTCATATAAAAATGAACCGTCGTTTACAGAAAAAACAAACTCGGAAATTCCCGAATTAAACCACGCAAATGTTAATTTACCTTATCCTGATCTTCAAAAATTACTTAATAAAATATCAATCCTTCAAGATCAGATTGCTAGTTTACAACAGGAAACTCAAACTAATAAAGTCACTTCTCTGAAACAATTAGATTCAACTATTACAATCGATCAACTCTGGGATTATCTACAATCGCATAACGACTTAAAAAAAGACCTTCTAAAAAAAGTTAATGTCGCACAAGCTTTCCCAGTGAGATTACATCTCTCCGGCGCCAACATTGGTACCAAATACGTTAATGAAGAAATTGTTCGTCGTTATGGTTTATCCGATGGCGATTTAGCCAATGCCAACTTTGAGGATAGTAAAATTACCGTTAACGTCATTAAACATAACGGTCATACTTTAGACGATGCCGGCATCAAATTTTATACTGGGGAAATTGTCGACAGAAACGGTCATTTGGAAGTTGATAATCCAACCGGTGATGGTAATATCAGCGGAACTGCCGCTTTTGAAATGGGGGCTTTGCCATATGTGCCGACACACGAAGAAATTGACAAGTATGATCTTAAAGTCGGTCAAATTGTCGATGTTAGCTGGTATGCCAGCAACCCCGGTACCATAAAGATTGTCTGGATTCATCCGGAAGAAGCCGCTGACAGCCAAGCTGAGTCCAAACCGGAAAAGCCAAAGAAACCAACCGGTAATACCCCCAAACCATGGACACCCAACTATGCCGAAATAAAACCAATCGTTTCCGGAAAAACTGTCCTATTGGTCGGTGACAGTGTTTATACAGAAAATCTCCGAAGAGTAACGGATGCTTATGATGCCACCTTAACGGAAGTTGATTCAATCGATCGGGAACGTTTTGAAGCAATGGTTGAAAGTGCGGATATGCTGATTATTGCACTACATTATGTCAGCCATCGCGATTCGAATCTCGCAGTCGACCTTGCTAAGGCACACGGACTAACCTACGCTACTTTTAATCAACACGCAAAGATTCCTTTCGAAATCGCACTTAGAACTGCAGCACAACGATATGAAGCAGCTCAAGTTAATGCAGAGGAATAATTTTAATACCTTATTAATTGTCGGTTACGAAAAGATAATCAGTTGTCATGCTCTAAAATTAACTTTAAAGTAGTTGAACCATTGACCGTATATCTGCCACTAGCTCAACTACAAAGAAAGAGTGGGTCACTTGGATAATGAAAGCCTAACTATCCAACTGACCCACTCTTTCTTTCAAATCGAGTTTCCTTTTCACTACATTACTGCTTCACTATACCATATTGAACCATATCCATATAACCTTTGACCTCATCAATTATTTCTGTCATATCCTCTATTCGGTTTAACCCCGGATGCTTTTCAAAATAATCCTGAATACGTTTTGAAATTTCTTGAATCGTAATAGATAAATAATGCTTTACCGTTACTTCATCAAGTTCGGGCCGTAAAGTCAATTTATCAACGATTGTATCTACAATGATATTTTGCGTCTGCTCTGCCCATTTGTTAAATGTTGAAAACACTTCATTTCTGAGCTTTTCAGGAACATTGACATCATGTGCATACACCCTTGTTAACAGAGCAAATTCATTTGGATACCGATGTGATAACTCGGTTTTATATTTAGTCGCTCGAATAATCATACTGACTAAATCATCAGAATCGGTCCAAACATTAAAATCCACAACCGAGATCAGTGTGTCCATCGCCTGATGGACCGCTGCTACATATAACTTCTTCTTGCTATCAAAATATCTAAAAACAGATCCCTTTGACACACCTGCCGATTCAGCTATTTTATCAGTACTTGCCCGAAAACTGTCAGTTCCAAAAGCCTTAACAGCTGCTGCAAGAATGGCCTTTTCCTTTTGCGGATCTCTTGGTAGTCTCTTTCCCATTATTAACCTCCCTTGAAATCAGCCTACTGTTACGTCATTTGATGATGTTAACTCTCAATGTCCCTATGATTGTACCCAATGAAACCAATCACAATCATCACAAATGCAATACCGAGCATCCACGTTACCGGTGCGACATCAATGTGTGCCAACGGTACTTTTCTGAACCAGTAAAATGGCGATAGTTTCATTGCCCAGGCTGGTAAATCAATCAGTCTGCCAAAGTAGGAAATCACAAACGCCCCACCAAGTGCAATCCAAACAACAGCCCGCCATTTTGGCATAATGCCGATTAACGCAACCAGAATTCCGGTAAAGAGCGCCAACGTTGGCAACATTGCTATGAATAGTCGCCAGAAATATTTAAATGCTAATGGATGCTTTAAGACTGAGTTTCCGGCTCCCATTGCTGCCATCAAAGCTACAAATAAAATAATAACAGACAGAACAAATCCGTAAACCATGTAGGTTGCTAATAATTTAGATCGACTTTCAGGCTTTGTATTAATCATCTGTAAATATCCCCGACGTTCCTCCGTGTAGAGATGATTAATGACCATTGCACCCCCCACAACCGCCAGGACGCTGAAAATCACGCCTAAGATACCAACAAACGAAAGGATTTGGTTCTGCTCCAAATGCCGAACACCGCTTTGACCAAGAACTTGGCGAACAACCGGCGAATCATTTACAATTTTACTAATGCTATTGAACACTGATCCATAGCTGGCGCCTAAAACTGCCATACCGACAATCCAGAAAAGGCTAATTGCTTTCTGATTCCAAAACAATAATGTTCCAGAGCCACGAAGAAATCGACTCGTGCGTTTACCACCACGGACTTGAATAATTCCAGTATCAATATCTCGATTGCCATTCAAGATGACGGCAGCGGCAAAACCGACGACTCCCAACATCAGTAGTAACCCAACCGGCAGCCAATTATTTTTCGTGTAAATATCAGCTTTCTCAATCCACCCAAACGGTGAGAACCAAGTGTAATCCGGATTTGAAACATCAGTCATCATTCGTACCAAATACGTTATCCCAAAGAACGCATAATTATAAATGGCAACATTGTGACTATCAGCAACCAATTGTGCAAAAATAAGTGAGATCAATCCAAAACTTAGGCCAACCGCACCTAACGTTACTGCAAATAACCAATTGCCGTTTCCATCACTTCCGGGCATGTTTGCCACCATCATTCCGGCACCCGTAACAATCACAAATGCACCGTTGGCAATCACTAATTCCAAACCGGCTGCAGCAAGGGGCGCCAGTCGGCCAACAGGATGACCGCCCAAAACCATTTCAGTAAGGCCGGATTCTTCCTGACCACGCGTCGCACCAACCGAAAGTGAAAAATTGAAGATCACCATAAAGATGCCCCAAAAGACCATCATTTCAGATGCAAAAATAATGGCAGTGTTTAAATGAGCCGTCGTCATTGGGCCAAATAGCGACACCATTGCTTGGGACTTCAACGTCTCTGCAATAGTTGAAATTTGCTTGGGTGTACCATAAATCCCCTCGAACTTTGCAGCTACAGCGACAAACATTCCTGCCAAAACAACCAGCCATATCGTCATTTTTAGCCAATCACGTTTTAAATTAGCTTTTAGCAAAGCCAATGTTTGAGCATATTGTGTCATATTAATCGCCACCTTTTTGCTCGTCGGCAGACTGATAATAACGTAGGAAAAGGTCTTCCAGCGTTGGCGGTGTTGTTTTCAGCTGTACAATTGTTTTTGCTGAAAGCAAGTCCATAACATTTCCAATCTGGTCCGAATCTACACTGAATTCAGCAGTTGTTTTGGATGCATCATTGAACTTTAATTGATAGACACCCCCGGCTTTCTGTAACTCGTCAAGCGGCTTCTTCGTTCGAACGGCAACTGTATTACGAGTTAGATGTTGCATTGATTCCAACGAACCAGCTTCAATCACGTTTCCTTCACGAATAATGGCAATTGTGTCACACATCTTTTCAACTTCTGAAAGAATATGGCTTGAAAGCAGGACACTTTTGCCCGCCTTTTTAAGTTCGGCAACGTGTTGCTGAAAGATCACTTCATTTAACGGGTCCAGTCCCGAAGTCGGTTCATCAAAAATATATAATGAAACATCGGTTGAAAATGCAGCTACCAGTGCGACCTTTTGTCGGTTTCCTTTTGAATAGGTTCGATTCTTCTTACTGGTATCCAATTTAAATTCTTTAATGAGTTGATCTGTTCTAGCCGTATGCTTTTGTCCGGACATATGCAACAATAGGTCAATTGTCTGTCCACCGGTCAAATTAGGCCAAAGGTAAACATCCCCCGGTACATAGGACAAATTCTTATGAATGGCAACCGAGTCTTTCCAAACATCTTTGCCGAAGACAGTTGCTGAGCCACCCGTAGCTTTAATCAGACCCAGAATAACCCGAATCGTTGTAGACTTTCCAGCACCGTTTGGTCCGATAAAACCTAACACTTCGCCCTTATGAAGCTGTAAATTAACGTTCCTTAATGCTTGGAATTTCCCAAAGGATTTCTTTAAATTTTTCGTTTCTAAAACAAGTTCATCATTCATAGCTAACACCTCTCATACTTAAGAACAAGCCCTATTCTTTCTTTCGCCCTTAGTATATATAGTAATGACTGCCCAGTCAATAACCATGCAGTCATTATTAAAATCAATATTTTTGGTCAGTAAATCAACCTGATGTTAAAGGATTTACAAGCATCATAGTCAGACGGGTTATTGAACCAAGTCATGATAATTGTTAATCTATTACTAATGACTAAATAACGACACGGGGTGATTCAGTTGACCACTTGGAATCTGTTCAAAAAAATTAATTATTACAAAGATGTCTCGACAACTTTTCGTTGCCTCTATATTCTCCTTATCTTCTTAACAGTGGCTTCCTTTTTTAGATATGTCGGGGAGCTTGCCGGCCTTTTTCAAAGAAGTCAAACGATTATTTCACTCTTAATGCGCACACTCTCGTTTGAACGAATCCCACTTATGGCAACTCTAGCTGCATGTGGATCAGCCAAAAGATCAGCTTATTCGACAAATAGCAAAGCACATCAACTATCACGAAATAAAACGGGAACTTTTAACCTTAGTCTAAGAACGAAATCGAATACATTCTTTTTTATTGTCCATCATTCGTTTATCTTAATTATTGGTAATTTTTTAATCAGCCTTATCTTTTACCCAGGCCCATTTTTTCAAGACCCGCTTTTGTTGTCTATTCGGTCACTGGCTTGGTCACTACCAACCATTATCGTATTCACACTCATTCTCAGTCCCGGCGTTCAAACTGGCTTCTCCAAACATTAAAAAGCCTCCAGAAAGATTCAAAAACCGTTTCCGAATCTTCCTGAAGGAATATTTTTTTATTCATATTTTACATAGCGAGTTTTTAACAGATTAACGTTAATCCAAGTTCTACCCAAAACACCTTATTTTAAATCAGTCGGTGGCAATTACTTTCTAGTATCTGGCCATTGGTCGATGCCATTGGCAACCTTTCCATTTGGATTATGCCACTGAAAGTCATCATACCAAAGGCCACGTTTTCCTTGATCAAGCTCGTTGATTTTTTGAACATCTTCATCACTTAATGAAAAATCAAAGATTTGGCTGTTTTGAATGATCCGCTTTTCGTGGGTAGATTTAACAACCGTGACAATGTCACGTTGCCATTCCCAGCGCAAGATGATTTGAGCGGCTGAACGGTCATACTTTTTAGCCAACGCATCAATGACCGGATTGGTCAAAGACTCACCGCCGCCAAGTGGTGACCACGCTGTCATTTCAATATCGTGACTTTGATCAAAGGCCAAGATTTCACGTTCCTGGTTAGTTGGATTGAATTCCATTTGGTTAACAGCCGGTATGATTTCGGCTTCTTCAAGCAATTTTTCCATTCGGTCATTATCAAAATTAGAAACACCAATGGCCCGAACCTTGCCCTCACGATACAATTTTTCCATTGCGTGATAACTTTCAATATAAGTCTTATCTACCGGCCAATGCATCAGGTAAAGATCAACATAATCCAGTCCCAAATCTTTTAGTTGGTTTTCAAATGCCTTAGAAACCTGATCATAATCTCCCTGTTCACCATTATAAAGCTTAGTTGTCACAAAGAGGTCGGAACGCTTTAATCCTGCCTGTCCCAAACCAAGTTTAATGCCGGCACCGGTTCCCTGCTCATTACCATACTGTCGTGCAGTATCAATTGCCAAGTAGCCATTCTTGATTGCGGCCGCAACCGAATCACGAGACGTCCGGTTATCGGTCTTCCAAACTCCTAAACCAAATCGCGGCATTTTAACGCCGTTATTCAAGGTAATTGTTGAGTGTAATCCGTCCATTGTGAAACATCTCCAATCATTTTGTGAACCACTTAAATCGTAACATATCAATTAATGTGATACCAAATCAGAAGATGGAGCAACGCATAAAATTAAGAAAAAAGCCTTAAAGAATCACTTGAAGCGACTAAAATCAAGCAACTTTTAAAGCTCATCATACCCTAATTTAATTCTGATGAAAATAGCAGCGATGTTAATTGATCCGCACTGATACCCATGATTGGCGCTATATCAAGCTGATTCTTAATAATTCTTGAAATTGTCTTTTGATCAAAGACAGCACCAATTAAAGCCGCTTCAAAGCTATCCCTATCCAAGTTACTGAAAAAGTCACCAGATAACCGAACATCTTTTAATTGATGATTGCTGAGCGTATAACTGATCTGTGCCAAGCCGCCACCTTTAAAGTAACGTTTGCCGGTATGTTCAAAACGATTGCCCTGCCCATAAATAAAATCAGGATTTGCAAAACGTTGGGTTGCAATCGCCGAAATCCTGTCTTCGTCTTGGTCAGTCAGCTGATATTTTTGATATTGTCCAGCCGCTAAAAACGCTTCTAATAAACGCTCTCTGAACTCCGAAGCCGACCAAAGTGGCTGTTGCTCCTTCAAATTAACGGTTCGCTGATGAACGGAAGCAATCCGCTTTGCCTTTAGCTTAACCGGATCGACCCTCAACGCATGCGCCATGGTATCCAAATCTGAGTCAAACAACAAACTGCCATGATGCAGCTTGTATCCGGGCGTCACATACTGAGCGCTCCCGGAAACCTTTCGTCCGTCGACAACCAAGTCGTTTCGACTATCTGTTTCAGCTTTGATGCCAATCTGATTCAAAGCCGCTTTAATAAGTGTCAATCCGGCTGAAAAGTCAATTTCCGAGTGTTCATCTGGATAAATCAACGTAAACTGATAACCGCCCTGATCCGTATAAATCGTCCCACCGCCAGAATAGCGTCTAACAACGTGTACCCCGTGTTTTTTAATATAATCAAGATTTAATTCAGCCGCAGCGTCCTGATATTTACCAAGCATCACCGTTGGCGTCGTGGACCACAGCATAAACACCGGTTCTTTAAAATGCTTTTCACTCATCAGATAATATTCCAACGCAAAATTATGATAAACGTCAGTCGACGTCACGGGTAAATAAATCATTTTCCGTAAACTGCCTCCAACTCTTCTTTGGCTTTATAAGAGCTTCGAACAAGTGGGGAACTTGCGACAAATCTGAATCCGCGTTTCCTGGCTTCACGATAATAAGTTGCGTAACGTTTCATTGGAACCCATTCACGCAATCGGTAATTTTTAGGGCCCGGTTGAACATATTGACCAATTGTTAAAAAGTCCACATCGATCGCTCTCAAGTCGTCCATTAGCTGATAAACTTCCTCATCAGTTTCACCAAGGCCAAGCATGATCCCTGTCTTGACAAAGGTCGTCTTTGGCGCATGCTGTTTGACATATTTCAAAACTTTAAGTGAGGTATCATAAGTAGCACGGTGCCGAACCTTTGGCGTAATTGAGCGCACCGTTTCCATATTATGGTTGAAAACATCCGGTTTGGCCGCAATCACTTTATCCAAACAATCCTCATGTCCTTGAAAATCCGGTGTCAATACTTCAATCGTGGTATCCGGGTTTAATCTCCTGATTTCATTGATTGTCTTAACAAACTGGTCGGCACCAAGATCCGGCAGGTCATCTCGATCAACACTGGTAACAACCACGTGGCTTAATCCCAATCGCTTGGTAGCCTCGGCGACCCGGTATGGTTCCATTAAATCAACAGGCTTTGGGTGACCATGGGGAATATCGCAGAATCGACAGGCCCGGGTACAGTTAGGGCCTAAAATGATAAACGAAGCCGTCCCGCTCCCAAAGCATTCGCCCAAATTGGGACAATTAGCTTCCGCACAAACCGTGTTCAGTTTCAAACCGGACAATAATTGATTCATTTGGTCAACTTTCTTTTGATCATACGTCACTTTTAACCAATCCGGCTTCTTTGGTGCTTCTTTCTTTTCCATTTGTGATTTCCCCTTTAGCTATCCGAAACTTCGATTGTCGCAACTAGATCTCCAACCTTGGTCGTATCACCCGTCGCAACCTTCTGTTCCTTTAAGACACCATTTTCTTCACTTTCAACCTGACTAATCACTTTATCCGTCTCAACCTCAAATAGGATATCGCCCTGCTTAACCGCTTCTCCGGGTTTCTTGATCCACTCACCGAAAAAGTAATCGTCAGACTTTGGGCTTAATTTTGGCATATGAACTTCTTTTAACATTTTGGCCACCCCTTAAGAATAATTGGATTCTTGGCATCAATATAACATCGTTCATCAAATTGTGAAATAGCGCTTTCAACAAATTAGGGAAAACCCTTAATTGCCTATTAACAGTAGGGTTTATTGCATATATTTTTTATTTAAATTGTGAATAATTCAATTTTAAGCATCGTTATAAAAAAGGCGCCCGAATATTCCATCCTATGCCTTTTTAACGTCCAAAAGGTCAAAGGGGCTCAGATACCTGGTCTTCATGATAATGGTTGAAATTTCTTTGGGCGTCTCGGGATTACCTTCTGTAAGCCAAACCTTAATGATGCTCATTAATCCCGAAACAATAATTTCCCGAGCAAAATTATCAGGGATTTTAGTCGGCCCGGTTTGCCCTTTCACCTCAGCCAACTGCCTATCAATTAGTCGACCCAATAATTTTCTGATTTTTACCTCAAGTTGGGAATCCCCGCCCGGACCCAATAACGCTCGGGACATGTTAAATTCTTGATTGAGATAATCAACGACCGTTTCAACCGCCGCACAGACGTGGGGTGTCCCTTCAGAAACGTCCTGATAGCCGATTTTCTCATCCGAATGATCCAACACTAATTTTTCAATATGAGTTAATATCTGATCTTCAAAATCGCTTACCATCGCTGTTTTATCACGATAATGCGTGTAAAACGTGCTGCGGTTAATCCTTGCAAATTTAGTAATATCGCTCACAGTCATCGCTTTTATTCCTTTTGTTTCTGTCAGATAAATAAAAGCCGATTTAATCTTGCGTTCCGTATTGACGACTTTTTGATTTGATGACATGTAATCCCCCCCAATGGTGCATCAAATATTATCTTAAGCGACTTCAGAAGCTAAATCAATCACGTAGGGGTTAGTATGCTGACTGACTTCACCCCATCAATTTAAGGGCCCAGTAAGGACACACCAAAAGGGTCAAAGCAGATTTTGCCTTGACCCTTCGTAAGCTTAATAATAAATCCTTATTTAAACGACACACCAATTAATTAATGGAACTGCATCCCGCCATCAACAATAATTGTCTGGCCGGTAATATAATTAGAGTCTTTACCAGCAAGGAATGAGACAGCAGCTGCAACATCTTCGGGCTCTGATAATCGTTTCAAAGCAATATCTTTTGCGAATGTTTGCATGCCCCACTCATCGTCCTTACCGGCATTCTTACCAACTTGATGTGCAATATCAAACATCATCGGTGTCTTAACAATACCTGGTGCATAAGCATTGGCCGTAATCCCTTCTTCAGCCAAATCACGAGCAAGCACTTGAGTGATCCCACGAACGGCAAATTTGGTTCCTGAATAAAGGGCCAGGTTAGGATTCCCGACAACACCGGCTTGTGAAGTTGCATTGATAATCTTACCACCGTGTCCTAATTTCTTGAAGGCTTGGTGAGCGGCCTGAGCACCCCAGAGAACGCCACCAACGTTAACGCCGTATACGAGTCGAAACTGATCCGGTGTAATGGTGTCCAGAGGTGTGGTTGGTCCAAGGCCTGCATTATTGACAATTACGTCAAAGCCGCCCAATTTATCCACAGTTTCATCAACAGCCGAAAAGACAGAATCACGATCTGCAACATCTACCTTAACGCCAATGGCCTGACTGCCATCCGGCGATAATTTAGCGGCTACCTTATTTGCATTATCGATATTCAAATCCGCAACTGCTACCTTAAATCCATCTTCGTGTAACCGTGTTGCAATTGCTTCACCGATTCCTTGACCGCCGCCTGTAACAAACGCTACTTTTTCTGCCATAATAAACGCCTCCGTTTTCATTTTTGTATCCGCTTACAGTATACTTCCAATGAAATTGATTCACAATGAAAAGGGCCTTTTTTTCATAAAGAATCATGTGACATTTGTCATCCCTATTCATGACAATCCTTACTACAAGCCAAATAGCCATCAATATATACTATGACTGTAGATAGGAAAAAGAAGTGACCTATATGACAAATGCTGTTTCGTTAACAAACTTATTCGTTGCATCTACTATAAAAACAGATAAAAGAAAGAGGCGGGCAACATGACAGCTGCTATTCAATTAAAAAACTTATCCTTTGCATACCCTAATAAGCGGGTACTTGATCATCTGAATTTGCAAATTCAATCAGGCGAAATCTTTGGGTTGGTCGGTCCAAACGGTGCCGGAAAGACCACCCTGCTCAATCTCATCCAGGGCATCTTAAGCTCCCACAATCATACCATTACCGTTTTGGACAGCCAACCGGGAAGCACCATCGTTAAAGAAAAGGTGGCTACAATGTTTCAAGATGATTTACAAATTAACAATGTCACAGTAAGAGAGTTCATTAAGTTATTTGCGGCACAAGCAACCCATCCCAAGAATCCCGAAACGGTCATAAAGGAACTTGGCCTTACAGATATTCAAAATCAACTCATGAATAAACTATCCGGTGGTCAACGTCGAAAAGTCAGTTTTGCCAGTGCCATTGTGTCAAATCCGCAACTCTTATTTTTAGATGAACCAACCGTGGGTATGGATGCAGAAACTCGGCAAAATTTTTGGCGCTATATTGAAAAGTTGCGTCAGCAAAACGTCACTATTGTCATTACCAGCCACTATCTTGAGGAAATTCAAAAAGTGGCTGACAGAATCGCCATTTTACAAGACGGGCAATTCCGTTACGTTGGTACTTGGCAGACACTTCAAAGCCACCATGATAATGGTCAATTCAATTTCAACACACAGCTGGAACGATCATTGTTCACACATTTACCAGCCGTTGAATCTGCCACTCAAACCGACGCCAATATGACCTTAATCAGTAACGATACCGATTTAACGTTGAAGGCGCTGTTGCCTTTTATCGATCAGCTGCATGACATCACGATTACGCGTGAATCATTGGAGTCAATCTTTTTGGAAATGACAAATAAGGGGGATCATTAAGATGAAAACATTGGGATATCAAATCAGCTTTAATGCAAAACGCGTTTTTTTACGAAACTTCAACTATTTATTTTTCACCATCTTAATGCCAATTGGCTTCTATATCCTATTCACAAAGGTTCTGATTTCGGGAACCACTGCTCAGGAATTGGTTTTTGCCAAGCAATACCTTGGCAGTATGATCGTGTACAGTGTCTTGATTAACGCCATGTTTGGGCTGGGACAAATTATGCAGAACGACCGTCAGCACAAACTGCTCTCGGCATTATCACTCACACCTAGAGGCACCAAGTACTACTATATTTCAATCGGTATTATCATGTCGCTGGTCAACATGCTGGCCATTATTTTAATGCAGCTTGTCGCAAAACTAACGTGGCATATCAATCTCTCTTTAGGTGAATCCATTACTGTTATTGTCATTGCTGTTCTTGGTACGCTGCCAATCATGGGGGTTGGCGTTCTTTCCTCATTTGCCAAAACACCCCAATTAACCAGTATTATTGCAAATTTAACTGTCTTTCCGTTAGCCGTCATCAGTGGCTTGTGGTGGCCAATCTCGATGATGCCGAATTGGGTTCAGACCATCGGTAAAGCCACACCGACTTACCTCACCAGTAAAATGATCAATCTTGCGATCAATAATCAATCCCTACCAATTCATGATATTATGGGAATAGTCATTTGGACCGTCATCATATTAGTACTAATTTTTGTACTGATTAAATTGGTTCAAAAGAGTGGAGAACTGAAAAATGATCAAGGGACTGCGGTCTAATTTAAAAACCTATTGGTACTCGTATATTTGGCTAATCTTTTTGATAGAAGACATTTCAGATAAAATTCCTCCCAAAACGTCAAACGATTGGTTTTGGATTGGAATGACCTTTCTTTTTCTGATTGCTTACGTGATCACTTCAGCCTCCCAAAAATACCAAATAGCCGGTATGGTAGCTGAGACGCTGATCGGAATGATCTTTACATTTTTTGATAATAACTTCTGGATCCTGATTTTTCCGGGATGGCAAATTTCATCCATTTTAGCTTACGCGCCAAAACGTTACTTTAGGCTTTTCGCGACTGTTTATTATGCGACATTTATTGGCGAAATGATTAATTTGAAAATTCTGAATCCTGTGAACCTTGATTTGTGGTCATTTATTTTACCTGCCGTCTCACCAATCTTTGCTTATAGCTTGTCCAGGTCCATGAAGCACATGCAGGACCTTGCCCGTACCAACCAACGTTTGCAATCAGTCATTAAACGCGGCGAACGTGAACGAATCGCCAGGGACCTGCACGATACACTTGGTCAATCCTTTTCAATGATTACCGTTAAGTCCCAACTTGCTAAAAAACTACTCGAGAAACAGCCGGAAAAGGTCCCTGCAGAACTCGATGATATTATTGATACCAGTCGTCAAAACCTTCAATTGGTCAGAAATATTGTTAATAATCTTCGCCAAGAAATGATTGACGAGTCAATGATCAAGCAACAAAAGAATCTTCAAGAAGCCCAGATCAACCTTCAAACAGAAGGCGAACAGGATGCCAATAAATGGCCGACTGCTATTCAAATTAAAGTAACGCCAATCCTGCAAGAGGCGATTACCAATGTCATTCGTCATAGTCGAGCGACTTTGGTGCTGATTTCTTTCAGTCGACCAGACAACGATTCCTATCAAGTTACAATTCAAGACAACGGCCATGGCATTAACTATAGTCGCGAGGGGTCTCATGGCGTATCAGGGATGCAGGAACGCGTTCAAGCCGATGGTGGCCAATTCAATATCCAATCAAACAAAATCGGGACACTTGTTTCCGCCCAATGGTCAAAGGAGGCCGAGATAAAATGATTACCTTGTATTTAGCAGAAGATCAAAGTATGTTGAGTTCAGCACTTGCACAGCTTCTGAACTTGGAAGACGATCTCAAAGTCCTCGGTACCAGTGGTGATGGTCAAACAGCTTGGCTGGATATTAATCGATTAAAACCGGATATTGCCATTTTGGATATTGAAATGCCAAAAGCTACCGGACTGGATGTTGCCGATGACATCCTGGCAGCCCATTTAGCAACTAAAGTCATTATTTTAACGACTTTTGCTCAAAAGGCTTATTTTGCGCGAGCGGTAAAAGCCAAAGTCAGCGGTTATCTTTTGAAAGATAGTCCAAGCGATGACTTGGTAACAGCCATCCGAAATGTCATGGCCGGCCAAACAATCTACGATCCAGAATTAGTTCGCAATATGGTTAACGCGGCGGATAACCCTTTGAGTGATCAGGAAATGGTCGTCCTAAAGTCCGCCGCTGATGGTGATACGACTAAAGAAATTGCTGAAAAGCTTTTCTTATCTAATGGTACCGTCCGTAATTATCTTTCAGCTATTTTCAGTAAACTCGGCGTTCACAATCGCTTAGAAGCGGTTAATATGGCTAAGAACAACAAATGGTTCTGAGAATTTTGACAGCCAATCTTACTGAAAAATAAAAAATAATGCTCATTATATATCCAAAAGAAGGTCTCAACAATTAATGACTCGATTGTTGAGACCCTCTTTAACTATCAAACTATTATCGTTTAAACTTTATAATGGGATTCATATCATTAAATGATAATATGATTGTCGAAGTTCTGATAGTCGTTTTACGTCAATCAGATTACATACTCATCTGATTTTCTACATATTCACGGTACAATGGTAACTCCGCTACCAACTGTTTATGAGTGCCGTGACCGCTGACGTGACCCTTTTCTATAAAGTAGATTTGATCGGCATCCACAATCGTACTCAAACGGTGTGCAATGACCAAAGTGGTTCGATTATGCATCAGTTTTTCCAACGCTTTTTGAACCATCATTTCCGATTCCGAATCCAAGCTGGCAGTTGCTTCATCCAGCATCAGAATTTTAGGATCACGTAAGAATGCCCGGGCAATCGCCAAACGTTGGCGTTGACCACCGGAGACTTTAACACCCCGCTCACCAACCTGGGTATCCAGCCCATCCGGCATCGCCTCAACAAATTCCTTAGCGTATGCCATTTCAAGAACGTGCCACAACTGCTCATCCGAATACTGACCGCTGAGACCATAGGTTAAATTGTAACGAATCGTTCCAGCCATAATAGCAGCATCTTGACTAACCAACCCGATCTGTTCCCGCCAGTCCGTCAAGTTAACCGATTCAAGATTCTGGTTGCCTATTTTGATTGTGCCGCCAGTTGGTTGATAAAAACGTTCAAGCAGACTAAAGATCGTTGATTTACCACCGCCTGAAGGTCCGGCAAAGGCCACAATCGAATTTGGCTTAGCTTCAAACGAAACCTTATTTAACACAGATTTACCGTCCTCATAAGCAAAATCAACTTTGTTCATACTTAACGTTTGACCTTGTGCATCAACAGGGTGCCCATCAACCTGATTCTCCTCGGATGTGCCAAGTAATTCTTGAATCCGGTCAGTCGATCCACTGGCTTTGGCAGTTGCTGAAAGGAATTGCCCGAGGGTCGCAAACGGACCAACCATTTGAACCAAATACATCAGAAATGAGAACAGTGTCCCCATATCCATCGTACCTTGGGCTACCCTGCTGGCACCATAGGCCAACATCGCTACAACCATCCCCATCATCACCATTGTCATCAATGGTCCTGCGACGGAATCATAAATCGCCTCTTTTAACCCGATTTGATAAAGCTTTGAAATGCGGTTATGACCGGATTGCCGCTCGACTGCTTCGGCATTTGATGATTTAACAAGCCGAACTTCGCTTAAAATCTCGCTTGCCGAGCCATTAAAATCAGCCAGGGCATCCTGACGGGCATGCGCAATCTTTCGAGATTTGTTTGCCACAGGCAGAATTGCCAAAATAACCAACGGAACGGCAATAAACATCATGATGGTCATTTTCCAGTCCATAACCAGCATTAGAATAAATGCGCCCACCAGTTGAAGAAGTGACGTTGCCATATTCGGCAAAGAATTGGCAAGCAAATCCTTCACTTGAGTAGAATCATTTACCAATCGCGAGGTAATCTCACCGGATTTGGTTTCATCGTAATAGTTGACCGGCAATACCAATAATTTCTGCCATAGCTTCCCTCGAAGCTTATAAACAACGTTTTCACCGAAGAAGCCCAATATCGCACCAGAAAAGGCACTAATCAACGCACTCGCCACAAAAAGCAGAATCACGCCGATGACCAATTGCGTGTTGAGATGATGACCCAACTGGTTGATCAAATCTTTGGCAAACTTTGGCACAGCTAATTGCATTCCCGTGGCAATCATTCCCAGCAAAAGCCCTACACCCAATTGCCAATACTTGGGCTTGATTTGCGCAATCAGCCGCAGAAACCCTTTAATTTTGAATTTTGATTTGTTCTTTGGCCTGGTGGGTCGCTGCATAACCTGTTCCATAATCTTACCCCCTAATCCCGGTTCCGATTAAATCCGCCAAATGGAAAGTCACGATTTAATCCGTCCATATTGTGGTGCCAATCATGAGCCATTCTCATAAAATCCGCAAAATTTTTGGGCTCTGACCAATTTTCCGGCATTTTTTGTTCCAGATCGGTAATCAATTTACTCAATAATTTGCGAAGTTGCTGCTGTTCATCGTCCGTCAGTGACGAGAAAAGCGACTCGGATAGTTGATCCGTGAACTGCCGAGAATCATCAATCATGTTTTGTCCCTTTGCTGTTAATGAAATCAACATCACCCGTTTATCATCCGGGGATTCATGCCGTTCGATTAAGCCGGCGGCCTCTAATTTACTTACCATCGCACTGACCGAACTTGGTCGAATGTCCAACGCTTCAACAATGTCAGTATTCGTTAATGCTTTCTTTTCCGCCAGTTCATGAAGAACGCGCAACTGATTTGGATTCTTTTGTGGATCCTGGGAACGGCCAAATTGAACGCTTTTAATTGCGGCAGACATGAAAGCACGTTGTTGAAACAAACGGCCAAAAAGATTTAAAAGTTCCTGAGAATTGTAAGTCATTTTGTTCACTTTCCTTAATCTCATTATTTAGTTAGTCTCTTTCTGATTAAACTAACAAAGTGAATTATAGATAGTTAGTTAGTCTTTGTCAACCAAAACTAACATTTTTTGAAAATAAAAATCAGCTTGGTAGAAAGGACCAAACTGATTGTTTTATAAATCATTTTCAAGTGCTTTCTAATACAGATGATACCTCAAATTGTTACAGTAAAATGATCCTTAACCATGTACGTCATCAACCACGACAAGGCCAGAAACGCTGCCACTATCACATATGGAACATGATAGTTCATATCCAACAAGGCACCCGACATAATCGGTCCAATGATGTTACCAACACTTGTTAGTGACATATTAACACCGTTAATCAAACCTTGTCCCGTCGCACTTGCCTTCGTTAAAAGGGTTGTGATTGCCGGTCGAATGAGATCATATGATGTGAAGACGATCAAAGTTGCAATAATCACCTCAAGTTTACTATGGGCGAGAATAATCCAAACCGTTCCGGCGGCTGCCAAGAAGAAACAGTATCTGGTTAATCGCTTCTCCGTTAGCCAGGTCACCAAACGGTCGAATAAAAGTGCCTGAAACATCAGTGATAATAAGCCATTCAACGTTAATACCAAGGCAATATTGCCGATCGTAAATCCGAATACCTCATTGACATACAAACTGTAAATACTCTCAAAGCCAACTAATCCAAATGATGATATCAGAATCAATAGGAACAGGATTTTCATAGGACCGCCGAATAGCCGTTTGGTTTGTTCCCAAGTTGCACGACTTGGCCCCTTCGAAATTGGTGGGACAATATTATCCTTTGCAATACTTTCGATTTCTTTTTCACTCGGTAACATGGTTTGTAGCGAAATCATACTGAGTAGCCCTAAGACAGCTGCACACCAAAACGGTGTTTTATAATCGATTTTAGCGAGGAAGCCACCAATACCCGGGCCTAAAATCAAGCCACCACTAAAAGCTGCCGAAAGCAGGCCGATCACTCTGGCCCGTTGCCTTGGCGTCGTTAAGTCCGCTGCCAAAGCGTTGGTTGTCGGCACGACCATTGCAGCTGACAAGCCACCGATTGTCCGTGAAATATCAAACATCCACAACCAATTTGTTGCCGCAAATAGAATTTCAGAAATCATATATAGCCCTAATCCCCAGACCAAAACAGGCTTTCGGCCAATTCGATCGGAAATCTGACCAACAATTGGGGAAGCAATCAATTGCGCAAAGGCAAATAGTGAATTCATAATACCCATATCGGTTGCCGACAGATGAAGTTCATTTTTAATAAACGGCATCACCGGAAAAATCAGACTCATCCCGATACAAACCAAAAAATTTCCAAAAATCAGCACAATAATGGCGTTCCTTACTTTTACTGACAATTAATCATCCCCTTTTTAAAGTCGTAGACCGCATAAAGGATAGTATAACGCCATTCTTCTCGGCATGTCTACACAAAAGAACAATAATAACATAATAAGAATTGGATTTTTCAATAGCTATTCTGTACACTTCACGTAAGGGCAATACATATTAAGAGGAGTGATTTATTTTGACAGAAGGAACCCATTTACCAGAAAAGATTAAAAACGTTTGGCGGATCTCCGCCTTCATCAACTTTGCCGTCCTACTCATCATTGCAATCGGCTGTTACATCGCATTCATTTTTTTCAATTGGCAATGGTTGTTTTGGCCGGGAATAGGCTTTGGTGCAATTGCAATCATTGATCTCATATTTGAGCTGATATTGGTTTCGTACCGTTATGCCTTTTGGCGCTATAACCTAACCGCCGATGCCGTTGAATTACAATCCGGCTACATTTTCAAAAAGCTTGTTTCAATTCCAATCGCACGTGTGCAGGACGTCACCCTTTCAGCTGGACCTATTCTTCAATCACAAAAGCTACAAACAGTTCAAATTACAACTGCCTCAACCTCACACAAAATTGATGGGCTGGAACCACAAACAGCCGAGCAATTACGCCGCCAAATCATGCAATTGGCCGTGGAGGTGAAAGAAAATGACGTCTGAAGCGCCAAAGCAACATCTAAACCCATTTTCTTTATTTTACTATGCTTACAAAGGCATTCTTAACTGGGGAATTTTTGCCCTTATCGCCCTTCCGTCTCAACGAACCAACTTCTGGGTCGTCATTGGAACACTATTGAGCCTGGTTATTATTGTCGGATTACTGAAATTTTTCTTTTTCACCTTTCAAATCGGCGGCGATATGATAACCATTAATTCCGGCATCTTTGTTAAACGTCACACGCACATCCCCTACGGTCGGATTCAGACAATCCAACGCAGTCAATGGTTCTTTTTGAAACCACTGCATTTGGAACAATTAAAAATTGAGACGGCCGGTCACGAAAGTCATCGTCCTGAAGTCACGTTACCGGTCGTTTCCGAAAGCGTTCGTGAAGAAATCGATCGTAAACGCTTAGCAGTTAAGGGAAGTTCAACAACTCCGGACTTAACAACAGATCAATCAGCGAAACCCACAGTTGATTCTTCAACACCATTAGCGGCCACTCACCATTACGAAATAAATCCTCATGATCTTAATGTATTTGCTTTGACTTCATTTGGTATCCTGCCGTTAATGGGGATCTTAGCTGCTCTTTATGGCAAAATTCAGGAGTACATCCCCCAACGTCTCGTCAACACGGTCACCAAGGAAATCATCTCGCAATCTATCCTGATTATCAGCGGGATTGTCTTATTAATTGTCATCATTGCGGTGGTAGGATCCTATCTTTCACTCGTTCAAAAATATTATAAATTCACCTTAACTTCCGAATCAAACCAATTAAAAACCTACCAGGGCCTGTTTCAAAGAAAATCTGTCACCATCCCTATCAACCGCATCCAAGCCCTTAGGGTTAAACAAAACGTTCTCCGACAGTGGGCCAAAATTTCAACTGTTCAGGCGTTAGCCGCTTCTTCGGCAGGAGACGATGATAAGGGCAACGACATGATGATTTTACCGGTTATCAAAACTCACGACGTTTTCAACCAATTAAAGCCCTTTGTGAGTTGGGCGCCGGATCAGTTTATTTCACTTGAAAGATTGCCAAGACAAAATTATTTTTATTTTATTCGAAATGCCATTCTTTGGACACTGATTCCAATTGCCGGCTGCATTTATTTCTTTAGACTCTGGGGCGCATTCAGTCTGCTTTTATTGATCATCTCATTCTTCCTGGGTTGGTACTCATCAAGTAATACCGGCTGGCAACTCCATGGCGATCAGTTGATCATGCAATCCGGTTGGCTTTTCACAAGAACCGAATTCATTATTCCCAAAAAGAATGTCCAGTCCTTCAGTCTTAACCAATCCATTTGGATGTCACATAAAAAACTGGCACACCTGCGAGTAAATGTTCGGCACGGAAATCATAACGAACAAGTCGAAATCCGCTACGTACCATTCAAAGATGCCGAAAAGATTTTTAACTGGTTACGCATCAGGAACTGATTGATTAACCCGTTTTTCACTCCTATAATGAACCTAGCGTCACGTTTTCACAATGTTTTTAAGTATCAAAGGAACAGTTGAAAACACATTTCTAATCAATTAGGAGGCTAATTTTTTATGAAAGACTTACATCTTGGCGACAGAACGGTTCCGGCAATCGGCCTTGGTACCTGGCATATGGGAGATTCTGCAGCAACCCGTTCAACAGAAATCAAAGCAATCCAAGCCGGTATCGATGCCGGCGCAAACGTCATTGATACTGCGGAAATGTACGGCAACGGCCGCAGTGAAAATCTGGTTGGTGAAGCCATTGCCAATATTAATCGTGATCACTTATTCTTAATTGACAAGGTTCTTCCTTCCAACGCCTCCGCTGATAGAATGGAACACCGCTTGGATATCAGTTTGAAGCTGCTCGGTACCGACTACGTGGACCTCTACCTCTATCACTGGCGAGGCGCCGTTCCATTAAGTGAAACCGTTGAAACACTCCAATTAATGCAGAAAAAGGGTAAAATCAAGCACTGGGGCGTTTCCAATTTTGACCTCCCAGATATGAAAGAGTTGCTTGATTTGCCGGGTGGCGATCAGGTAGCCGCAAACGAAGACCTTTATAATCTCGGCAGTCGCGGTATCGAATACAGCCTTCTTCCCTGGCAGCGTCAGCAGGGCATTCCTTTGATTGCCTACACACCGGTAGCCGCTGGTGACGAACGCGGTCAATTAATCAATCATTCAGCCGTTAAAGAAGTTGCCGAAGTGCATCACGCAACACCATGGCAGATTTTGCTGGCTTGGGCAATTCGCGACGGCAGTACACTTGCCATTCCTCAATCAGGTGATCCTAAACACGCTGTTGACAACGTGAAAGCCGGTTTAATCACACTTTCTGATGATGATCTGGCAAAACTTGATACCCAGTTTCCAAAGCCGACCAGTAAACAACCCTTAGATATCCGATAAATTTTATAAAACAAGTCAAACAACGCTGAAGCAGAAAAGTTCTTGCTCCAACGTTGTTTGACTATCACGATAATACAGCTGAAAATTTGCTTCAAAACGTGCTACCGATAATCATTGATTCTGAACAAGACCGTATCAAAAAGAACAAATTCCAACCTTTTTTAATATTCTGAAAAAATCCACGCCCTTTTCCTATCAAATTTCCACAATAAGACCGATAATAGAGGTTAAGAATAAAACCGTGAAGGGATGATTAACATGGCTGGTACAATTGATGATTCACGTTACTTCTGGAAAGCTCGTGCCAATGACGGCAACTTTAGGATCGGCTTAAGTGATGCCGCTCGTGAAGAGTTCGGCGAAATTTCCTCAGTCACATTCTCAACATCCGATAAAGAAATTCGTGATGGGCATGATTTCTTGACGCTTGAGAGCCCCAATACCGTTAGCGACACAACCGTTCTTCATTCTCCGGAAAGTGGAGAAGTCGTTAGGTTTCATACAGAACTACTTTATCAGCCCGACCTGATCAATAGTGCCGATCGAAATAAAAACTGGATTGTGGAAGTATACTAGAAACATCGTGTGCCAACAAAGCACAAGGTCGGTTTTTGTCACGCATTTTAGTGATATTACTGAAACTTGAAAGTATGAAGACAGACTGATCCCTTGGTATCACAGGGCATATTTTAATTAATTTAACCATTTAGCTTGCTGTTAACAGCGAAACTAACCGTTTCGGCAAAAATGTGAAGAACTG
>Ga0214925_100374_pt1 | contig 24150 bp, 25 predicted proteins | sample Stichaenrichment_FD_168299 | JGI IMG/M metagenome (GOLD analysis project Ga0214925, IMG submission 168299) | Xylose enriched microbial communities from anaerobic bioreactor in Madison, Wisconsin, United States - 63SRT | ecosystem: Engineered > Bioreactor > Anaerobic > Unclassified | place: USA... | reverse complement strand
AGATAGGCCGGGAGTGGAAGAGCCGCGAGGCTTGGAGCGGACCGGTACTAATCAGTCGAGGACTTGACCAAAAGAGCAAAGCAATGAGGTTTTGACTTGGAAGAGATATTCAGTTTTGAGCGTGCAATCTCAAGCAAGAGTGCGGTGGCAATGGCAAGAAGGATACACCTGTTCCCATGCCGAACACAGCAGTTAAGCTTCTTAACGCCGAAAGTAGTTGGTGGGAAACTGCCTGCGAGGATAGGAAGCTGCCGCGCGAGTTAAGAGTCAGACGGAAGTCTGGCTCTTTTTTTGCTTGGATACTTAAGAAATGCCTTGACATTAGCAAATAAATATTATAAAGTTAAACTAACAATTAAATCACGTGTTATATCAAGAGCTAGTGAGTGGTTACACACTTTGACCTAGCAGCAACCTGCCGACCGGTAAGGTGCTCCACTGTAAATGGATATACGTCACTTAACCGTGTTCGTATATCGAACACGGTTTTTTTTGTGACAAAGTCCCAGTGACGTTAAACAGGAGAAAAAGATGGAAAGTATACTATATGATCAACTACAATCAATGGCTTTAAAACAATACATTAAACAATTAGCACCTGAAAAACTGCAACAGCTTATTAAAAACCCCGACATTTCTGAAGCGGATTTAAAATTAATACAGAAAAATACAGGAAATGAAACTATTAAACAATTAGCAACTGAAAAGCTGCAACATCTTAATAGTCAGTCCATCCAAGAGAGTTTGAATTCGTATCGCAGATTACATGATGCGAGAGGTTGGGCAGCTTCCATAGCGAGAGGACAAAGTTTTAATGACCTGATATACAGATATAAGGATGCTACCCCTGATGAGAAAGCTAAAATTCGGGATATTTTACAGAATGCTAATTAATCGATGGGACACTCAAAATGGTCCTGTCTTTTGCTTGGATACTTAAGAAATGCCTTGACATTAGCAAATAAATATTATAAAGTTAAACTAACAATTAAATCACGTGTTATATCAAGAGCTAGTGAGTGGTTACACACTTTGACCTAGCAGCAACCTGCCGACCGGTAAGGTGCTCCACTGTAAATGGATATACTTCACTTAACCGTGTTCGTATATCGAGCACGGTTTTTTTGCGACAAAGTCCCAGTGACGTTAAACAGGAGGAACAGATGTCAAGTATACTAGATGATCAACTACGATTAATGGCTTTAAAGCAATACGGGTTAATTAAATCAATTAAAACACCCGACATTTCTGAAGAGGATTTAAGATTAATACTGAAAAATACAGAAAATAAAACTATTAAACAATTAGCAGCTGAAAAGCTACTTAAAAAAACCAACCTTTATACAGTGGATTTAGAATTAATACTGAAAAGTACAGAAAATGAAACTATTAAACAATTAGCAACTGAAAAGCTACAATATCTTAATTCGCATCCCAGATTAGGTGTGGCAGCTTCCATAGCGAGAGCACAAAGGTTGGGCAGGTTCCATAGCGAGAGCACAAAGGATTAATGGCCTGAAATACAGATATAAGGTCCTGATGAAAAAGTTAAAATTCGGGATATTTTACATAATGCTAATTAATCTGATGGGACACTAAAAATGGTCCTGGATGAATGCCTACCGGAACCGCTACGGGCTGATCCGCGACGACATTCACACCCAGAAGAAGACCTTGAAGAAGTCAGCCTACTGGTACCGGAAGCTGAGCGACAGCAATGAGCTGGACGCGGATTGATTAAAAAGCGTGCGCAAACTCGTGTCTTTAGACATGAGTCAAGCACGAAAAAGCGCCCCAGAGGGGCGCTTTTTTAGTTTCTATTTCTTCTCCTTCTTTCCAATTCGCCATACTTGCCATTCTGCTGTTTTTTCATGGCTGCAGTGTACTGAGATGCGATATAGTTTTTCACGACTTCTTTGCTCATGTCGCCTAAAGTGCTCATGAAATAGCTCGGGGACCAGAGATGACCACCCCAAAGCATCTGTTTAGTTTCCGGGTGCAGCTCAAACCATTTCCGTGCCGTCCAGCCTTTCAGCCCCTTAACCACATCTACAGGTCTCTGCTTTGGCGAAAACGAGATTAGCAGGTGAACGTGATCGGGCATTACTTCCATTTGCTGGATGTCGATGTCTGACATAGCCGCTCTTTTTTGAAGCAGCTCCTTCATTTCTCCAACCTTTTCCGGGCTGTCAAAGACATCTTTCCGATACTTGGTTACGAAAACTAGATGAAAATTAAAGTTATAAACGCAACCTCTTTCATGAATAATCATAGTGCATACATCCTTTCTTTATGTTATGATTGTAGCGCAAAAGAAGAGAAAGAAGGCGTGCATCTGTGTCTAATGACGAAAAGTATGGCTTTACCAGACAGTACCACGTGCTGCTGACTGACAAGCAAAAAATCCAACATAAGAAGGCATTGGAAACCCAGAATGCTTTGTTTCAGTACGCTTTAAAGTATCTCTTTAAGACATATGGCGTTAAACATATCGGACGGCCTATGCCGGCCAGCAAAAAGCCCATTCAATACGTCCTCAACAAGATAAAAGCAGCTTTTATCAAGGACAAGTACGACTTAGATCGCTGGAGTAAGTCCGTGCTGTTTTTGTCATCGCATTCAGCCGATGAGTTTCTCAAGACCGTCTACACTAACTTCACGCAGTACCGCAAGCGCTTGGAGAAAGCGGACAAAGGCATGAATGCCAAAGCCCGCTACAATTTTAAGATGAACGTTACCAAAGACAAGCACGGAAAGCACAAGAATCAGCTTCACAAGTCTTGGTATCGCAAGGGATCTATCGGCTTTTTGAGAAATGTCGCAAGCTTTAGAACCATCACTTCGCAAAAGCTTCCGGTAGATTCCAAAGGCGGCATCAGAATCGAGGGCAAGCATACAGACAATCATACCTTCTTAACAGTCGCCGACTTCGGCACGGTTGAAGTCATTGAGGATCTGTCAGATTTGAACTTGAAGGACATTGCGCTGACGAAGATAAAGAAGCTTCCAGATGGCACTTACAGACTGCAGCTGACCTTTTCTCTGCCCCGCGAGAAGCAAGAGTCACAAACGATTCAAGGCTTTGACTGGAACATGGCGGGCAACGAGGCTTTTTGCTCATCAGACGGCAAGCGGATCAAGGTGTCAGACAGCACGATCAAGCGGGCTGCCGAGTATGAGCAGAAGATCAACGAGATTAAATCAGCACGTGATCTGGAAGAGAATATCCATGGCCAAAGCAAGCGATACCGGAAGCTTAACCGCAGGCAGCAGAAGCTGAATGCAAAACGGGCAAATCTGCTTACCAATGAATACCGTCATCTGGTGCATCAAGTAGCCGATGATTGCGACACGATAGTCGTTGAGAAGTTGGATGCCTATGAGATGCGCAAGCGTGGAAAAGGCTCCGCCCAAAGCAAGGGCATCAACCGCAGACTGGCGGTCCTCAAACCCTATGAGCTGATGACCATTTTAGAGTCGCTGGTGAGGAAACAGGACAAGACGCTTATCAAAGTGGACTCGTTTTGGACAAGCAAGGCATGCCATAATTGCGGATACATCAATAAAGATCTTAAAGTTGGTCAGAAAGAATGGCAGTGCCCAAGCTGCAAGAAGACGATTGACAGAGACTTGAATGCGGCAAGAAACATATTAGATTGGGGAACTCATCCGGAGCATCACGCAAAGCTAAAGAAAGCAGCTGAAGATGGAAAAAAGCTTAGCCCTTCGTCACTGGTGGCGGAAGTTTAAGCTTATGTAGAAAATGTAGAAAACAGCCTGGGCGAAACGGAACAATCGTCCTTAGCACTAGACGGTACCTGCCTGCGTAATCTTCTGAGCGAGTCAAAACGAAGACGAGACGGTACCGGGCAGCTGTGAAGCTAACCTAAGCACTCCGAGTACTTCTTGGAGTCAGCAATCTTACATGCAATGTGCTGGGTGGCCCCCAGATTCCCGCGACTTTAGTCGTGGGAGGTTCAATTTTGTTGTTTTTTGCAAGAACTTTCGCTGTTTTTTCCCAATCCGACCACAAAATAGCTTATGATGTTAATGGAGTAAATAAGTAAGCGGAAACACAATCGAAGGTGCAAAGGAGACTAAATGCAAATGGCAGAACCATTATTTTTGGAACCAGTTTTTCATGAAAAAATCTGGGGCGGCACTGGCCTGCGCGACGAGTTTGGCTATGATATTCCCAGCGACCACACCGGTGAAGCCTGGGCAATTTCCGCCCACCCGCATGGCCCGGCAACCATCAAGAACGGCCCTTACAAGGGGATGAAGCTCAACGAGCTCTGGGACCAGCACCGGGAACTTTTCGGCAATGCCAAGGGGGACGTTTTCCCGCTTCTGACCAAGATTTTGGATGCCAACCAGGACCTGTCCGTCCAAGTCCACCCGGACAATGAATACGCCAGAATCCACGAAGGGGAGCTGGGCAAGACTGAATCCTGGTACGTGATTAAGGCCAAGCCAGGCGCCAAGCTCTACTACGGCCACAATGCCCAGACTCGGGAAGAATTTGCTGAAATGGTAAAGAACGGGGAATGGAAGAAGCTCTTACGGACTGTCCCGGTGCATGAAGGGGACTTCTTCTACGTGCCACATGGCATGGTGCACGCTGTCGGCAGCGGCATCATGGTTTTGGAAACCCAGCAGTCCAGCGACACGACCTACCGGATGTACGACTTTGACCGGGTTGACAAGAAGACCGGCAAGCTGCGCGAGCTCCACTTGCAGCAGTCAATCGACACGGTGCAAGTGCCGTTTGAGATGCCAAAGCTAAACCATGAAGAATGGGATGTTGGTGACGTTCACGTGACCCAGTTCGTGATGGCGGAATACTTCGGCGTCTTCAAGCTGGATGTTCACGGCAAGGGCGACTTTGAGATCAAGGATGGCAAGTACCGCTTGCTGTCAGTCTTGGACGGATCTTGCGATTTGACGGTCGACGGGCAGACTTACCCGCTGAAAAAAGGTGATCATCTGATTTTGCCAACGACGATTTCCTGTTATACTTTAGATGGTCAAGCAATGATTATCGCTTCCAAACCAGGCGATGAAGCTTAAAAGACAAAATCGAGAGTTAACAGAAGCATAGGTGAGAACATGACAGATACTTTTGTAGGCAGTATTGAAGCCGGCGGTACCAAGTTCATCTTAGGCGTGCAAAACGTGGAAACTGGGGAAACCACTGCAACCAAGCGGGTGCCAACCACGACTCCGGCGGAAACTCTGGAAGCCTGCCGGGACTTCTTCAAGGAGAACCCAGTCAAGGCCATCGGGATCGGCTCTTTTGGCCCGATCGACATTGACCCGAAGTCAGAAACTTTTGGCTACATTTCCAAGACTCCAAAGGCTGGCTGGTCAAATACTGAACTGAAGGGCTACTTTGAAAAGGAACTGGGCGTGCCAGCCGTTTTGACGACTGACGTCAACGCTTCCTGCTACGGGGAATACATTGCCCGCGGCCGGGATGATGAAAAGACCTACCTTTACATCACCATCGGGACTGGCGTTGGGGCTGGTGCCATCCAGCAAGGCCACTTCATCGGCTACACCAACCACTCAGAAATGGGCCACATGCGCATTCCTAAGCGGGCGGACGACAAGTATGAAGGCGGTTGTCCTTTCCACCACGACGCCTGCGGGGAAGGCCTGACGGCTGGTCCGACGATCAAGGGCAGAACCGGGATTCCTGGTGAAGACCTGGACCGCAGCCACCCGGTCTTTGATTTGATTTCTTACTACGTGGCCGAGATGCTCTACAACATCTACCTGACCATCCGGCCAGACGTCATGGTTGTCGGCGGGTCAGTCTTGAACGAAGGCGACATGCCAACGGTCAGAAAGTACTTCGCGGAAATGAACAACGACTACGTTGCCCTGCCGGACCTGGACGAACTGATCGTGCGGCCAATCGTGGCTAACAACGGTTCAGCTACCTTGGGCTGCTTTGAAATGGCCAAGGACCTGCTTAAGTAATAAGCGGAAAAAAAGATAATAGCACTAAAAAACCAGCTCAAGCGACAGCTTGGGCTGGTTTTGTTATGGCTTTTATTCTTGATAATGCTCCGACGTAACGATATACACGAATGAGCTCTTTTTCTGACTGGCCAGCCAGCGCATTCTGATCTTGAATTCCAGGCCGTCGGCTTCATAACTGGCCGAAATTGCCCGGTCCTTCCCCTGGCAGCGGTCCATCATAAGGGTCCGGGTCCCGTCTAAAAAGAGGTAGGTGGCCTGGACGATCAAACTGACGTTGAATCAGTAGTGCTGACGGTTGTGGCGCTTGATCTGCAGCAATGAGCGCAACAACAAAAATATCATAATTACACAAAAATACTCTGAGACAGCGTAGGCAAATGCTCCAGTAAGTTGCATGGCTTTCTCCCTATAAAATACGACATGTTCCTTAATTAATGTAATAACTCATTTGCCGTAACAATAGGGCTGAGCAGAGTAAAAAGGATTGATTAAAAAATTAGATGTTAGCGCTTTTAATTCACACGGGAGTATGTTATATTTTTAACTTGGAATGGATGGCCTCAATTTTTCATAACATAAGGGCTATCCACAGTTAAGCAGAATGTATTGAATACAGGAAAAGGCAAAATGGAAGAAGTTGAAGCGGTACTTAAGCGGCTGCTGGCTGGCCGGGTCTGGCCGGCCAGTTTGGGCCGGGAGCTGGAGCGCAAGAGAATCTGTTTGAGCGATTTGCTCTTGAACAAGCAAAGAAAGAATGTGATCAAGCCAGCTGACGTCCCTTTAATCCGCCAGGCCCTGGGTGAATTGCGAAAGAATTTCCAGGAAGAAGTCAAACGGGTCTTGCTGACTGAGCCGGAGCTGGCTTCTGATGTTGACCGATTAGCCTGGCTGCTCCTGCAGCTTTTTGCCAAGAAAAGGAAGCGGGTCCGGGACTTGCCGGCTGACCAATTGGCTCTCCTGCAGACTGAAGCGGCTAAGAAATACGTCCTTTTTCACGGCCCGCGGGTCTATTTCCGCAACAACGCCTGCTTTTTGACCAATACTTTCCCGGCAGAACTGGTCCACATCAAAGAGCTTGCCGAACTTCAAGAGCAGCCGGCAGCTTTTTCTGCCTTGCTGCAGGGAGAAGAAGTGGATGGGGAAGAACTCAGAAGCTGGCTTGACCTCTTTGGCCCCTTGTATGAAGAGAAATATTTCGGCAAACACTACGGACCAGGCGTGGAACTGGCAGGGTTTCAGCATGACAGCGGGAAAAAAGATCCCCGGATCTACTATGTCCTGCGCTACCTGCTCAAGGATAAAGAGCCAGAAGCAAGATCGAAAAATTTGGCCGCGATTCCTTTAAAGACGATCCTAAGGCGGAATTTGGTCTGCCACGAGGCCTTCAAATGATGACGGTTTACAGCCGGGAGTATTACCAGATAGGATTAGCCGAAGGAAAAATCAAGGCCAAGAAGCTGGACAAGTACCGGCTGGGACCAGACTTTATTCTGGCTTATGACCTGGGGCCAGCTGCTTCTTACCGGACCTTGCTGATCGACCGGAAGCAGGGGGAGATCGTCTTAAAAGCCACGACCAAGACCCTGCTGACCCACTTCGTCAACGAGGACCTGCCCGGCGGCTACCCCTTGCAGGACAAGCTCTATAAGCTCCTGGGGATCCGGGAGCAGCACGTGATTTCGGCGGGGCATGGGGCAATTTTTTCCCCGGAATCCTTCCACGCCGGCCTGGTGGACCTGGTGGCCCTGCAGCGGATGCGGGGGATGGAAGCCTGCCAGGGAGGGATGCTCATGACCGACTTGGCCGGGGTCAACTGCTATTTCTTTCAGCTGCAGCGCGGTTATGCCAATGCCAGCCGGCAAGTGGAAGAAGCGGTTGAGCACAACGCCCTTTACTGCAGCCTTTTTCATGGTCTGGCAGGCCAGGTGGGCTGCCCGGTTTGCCGGCAAGGTGACTGGAACCTGCTCTACGGCCCCAGCTACCAGCAGGCGGTTGAGGCTGACCTGGCTGGCCGGGTCCCCTCTTTAAGGCAGCTTTTAGCTGAGATCAAGGCAGAGGAGAAGGCAGTCTTAAAGCAGATCCTACTGGATGAACTCGGCCTGCCTCTTTTGCCAGATGATTTAGACTATGCCTTAAAGCAGGCTGAGAAAAAGTTCTTGTTCAGAATATAACGAAAAGCCCCCGCGATCGCGGGGGCTTTGCTTTACTTCCTTATAAAAATTCAGGCTAACTGCCGGCGGAGTTTTTCCAGGGCCTGCTTCTTAATCCGGCTGGCCGTCCGGTAGGGAATATTCATTAAGTCGGCCGTTTCCTTGAGGCTGTGCCCAGCCAGGAGGTTCTGGCCTAAAAGCAGCTTTTCGCTAGTCGACAGCTTCTTCCAGGCTTCCTTAAGAAGCAGATTATGCTGGTCAGCCTGGCCGACGAAGGCGGCAGCCAGCAGCGGCTCGTCGTGGTCTCTTTGCCGCTTTTTCTGCCGGAGCAGGTCAAGGATCCGCCAGTAGACCTTGCGGAAAGCCAGCTTGTCCGCTTCTTCCCGCGGCTGGTCAGCCATTTCTTGCAGGCATTGGGCGTAGACGATCAGGCCTTCTTGAAAAAGATCCTCGTAATCGGCGCACTTCCGGTAGACATGGGCCGTTTTCAAGGCTCCGGCGACTAATTTCCGCCTTTCCCAGGCTTGGTCCATTGCTTGATTGATTTGCATGTTCATTTTTTCGCACTCCTTAATTTTTTCTTGCTCGGCGCCTTGCAAGTATTAGCTTAAGGGATTTGCCAAAGGAGTGCTGACCGGGAGCGAGGGAGCAGTAAGCCCGTTTTTCCGCCCTTTACACTTTGAAGAAAATGTAAGAACGGCTGTTTAAGGGTGAGTTCAGGAGCTGAATCCAAGTAAAAAATAAAGGTTTTCCTAGCAGAAAAGCAAGAAAGTCGTCATAGATCATTCATACTTCCCCCGTATCATTTAAGCCATAGATCAAGAGATCTTGATCTATGATTCCATACCTTTTTTATTCTTTCCAAGACAAGCACATTACGCGGCCTTCGGGCCGCATCTATATCTATTTTTTACGCGAAAAAGCGCTGGACGTCGCGGTCCAGCGCTTTTTTCTTTATTCTTCTTATTAAGCCTTTAGCTGAATTAGAAAGTCAGCTTCAAGAAGTACTTGACGAACAGGGCAGCCAGTACGGCACCGGCAAATGGTGCGGTACCTGGTACGATCAGGCCGTATTGCCAGTCGTTGTTGGCCTTGTTCTTGATTGGCAGGATTTGGTAAGCCAGACGAGGGCCCAAGTCCCGGGCTTGGTTCATGGCGAAGCCAGTAGTACCACCCAGGCCCATACCGATCGCCCAAACCAAGAGACCAACCAGAAGTGGAGTCCAGCCAAGCTTTTCAAACTTGGCTACGATAGCCAGGATACCACTCAAGAAGATGGTAGTGGCGATCATTTCGACCATCCAGTTTCGTGGCAGGTTGCGCAGGTTAGGGTTGGTGGAGAAGATGTTCCGGGTAGCCACGCCGTCGATAGTGTCTTCGGAAGCCTTGAAGTGGTCAGCGTACATGAAGTAAGCCAGAAGAGCACCGGCAAAGGCACCAGCTAATTCGGCCAAAGTATAAGGGATGAAGCTGGACCATGGGATCAATCCCAGGATAGCCTGGGCGAGAGCCATGGCTGGGTTCATGGCAACGCCGCCGAAGATGAAGAGGCAGGCAGTGATCCCGAATGACCAGGTAGTAATGGCGAAAATGTGGCCTGAGCCGTGGTACTTGGTCTTGTTCAAAACGTCATCGCAGTGGACGCCAACACCGAAAAGAATCATGAGCCCGGTAGACAGGAACTCATTTAACAAGTTGTGCATCAAAATCCTAATTCTCCTTGCAGTAGATAATTTTTAAGGTACATAACAGCTAATAATTATATACCTATAGCCGGCAAAAAGATATAGGCAGTCGTGATTTTTTGAGCATGAATGCGCTTTTATCGCTAGATTTAACAAACTTTCCAGGGAAAATTAAGTGAATTATTCACAAATCCAGTAAGGACACCGGCAATTCAATGTGGGTGTCGTGAGGGACCCGGCCCCGGCGCAGCTGCCGGTCCAGCAGTTGGCAGGCCGCGGCCGCCAGATCCTTGCAGGGCTGCTTGACAGTCAAGAGGCCGGGGAAAAAGCTGCGGATAAAGTTTGATCCGTCAAAACCGGTTACCAAGGGTTGGTAGCCCAGCTGCCGGGTCCGCTGCTTGACCAAGAGGGCAGTAATGTCATCGCTGCAGCAGATGGCATCGTACTTTTTTCCCGTCAGCAATTTGGCCAGGCGAACCTGCTTGAGCAGGTTGCCGGAAGTGAAATCCAGATAGGCCGTCTCAAAGCTGGTCTGCTGCTTCTGAAAATAATCCATCATGCCGCGCAGGCGCTCATTGATCGGCGAGAGGTCCTGCTGGCGGCCGCAGAGGATCAGGATCTGCCTGGCCCCCCGCTTTAAAACAGCTTGAGCCAGCAGGCGGCCGCCGCCATAATTGTCACAGCTGACTAGCGGTATTTCCCGGGAAATAGGCCGGTCAAAAGAAACCGTCGGGAGCTTTCTGGCCAAAGGCAGGGGAGTTTCTGGCAAGCTGGTAATCATGCCGCCGAATTCATCGCCCTTTAAGTGCTTGAGGTAGGCGGTTGCTGGGCCGACATGCAGCTGACTGTCATAGCCCAGCTGTTCCAAGTTCCCCTGGACTGCCTCGTAGAATTCCGCGTAGAGCGGGTTGCTGATGGTGGGCAAGAGGACCAGGATGGTCTTAGACCTGGCCTTTTTGGGTTGGTAGTGCAACTTTTTGGCGGCTTGGGCAATTTTGGTTTGGTTGGCAGGGCTGACATGCTGCTGCTTGAAATAGCGGGAAACCGTGGCAACGGAGACGCCGGCCAGCTGGGCGATTTCAGTAAGGGTGACTTTCATGCTGCTATTAAGCTCCTTTCAAACTGCAAAAAATAATTGGTCTGACAGTTGATATTATAAGCTTTTAAGCAGATTTTGCTGCAAAAAATCTGCCGGAAATTTCTTGATGGACTCCGCCCTTGTAAACTGGGGTTAGCACGGTAATAAAGCGCTTTAAAAAGAAAATGAGGTAAAAAATGAAACTCCAAAATAAAGCAATGCTGATAACTTATCCTGACAGCCTGGGCCATGACCTGCACGACCTGGCTTATGTGATGGACCGGTACTTCTCCAAGGCGATCGGCGGAATTCACATCCTGCCCTTCTTCCCGTCTCACGGCGACCGGGGCTTTTCTCCGATGACTTATGAAAAAGTCGCGCCGGAATTTGGCGATTGGTCAGATGTGGAAAAACTGGGTGAGCAGTATTACTTGATGTTTGACTTTATGATCAACCACATTTCAGCTCACTCTGACTACTACTTGGACCTGCAAAAGAACAAGGACAAGAGTCCCTGGCGGGACCTGTTTTTAAGCTGGGATAAGTTTTGGCCAGCTGGCCGGCCAACCCAGGCTGACGTGGACCTGATTTACAAGCGCAAAGATAAAGCCCCTTGGGAAGACCTGGAATTCGCGGACGGCAGCCATGAAAAGATGTGGAATACTTTTGGCCCGGACCAGATTGACCTGGACGTGCGGACGGAAGTCACCAAGTGCTTCGTCAAGGAAACCTTGCAGCAGTTGGCCAAGCATCACGCCAGCTTGATCCGCCTGGATGCCTTTGCTTACGCGGTCAAGAAGCTGGACACGAGTGACTTCTTCGTTGAGCCGGAGATCTGGGACCTGCTGGCAGAGGTCCGGCAAGACCTGGCTGGGACTGACGCGCAGATTTTGCCAGAAATCCATGAGCACTATAGCCTGCCTAAAAAGGTCAGTGACCATGGCTACTTTATCTACGACTTTGCCTTGCCAATGGTCCTGCTCTACTCCCTTTACACGGGCAAGAGCCAGCGGCTGGCTGCCTGGCTCAAGCAGTGCCCGATGAAGCAGTTTACGACCCTGGATACGCACGACGGCTTGGGTGTGGTCGATGCCAAAGACATCTTGACTGATGAAGAGATCGACTACACGACCCAGGAATTGTACAAGGTTGGGGCCAACGTTAAGCGCAAGTACTCATCAGCTGAATACAACAATTTGGACATCTACCAAATCAACACGACTTACTACTCAGCCTTGGGCAATGATGACCGGAAATACTTCCTGGCCCGGCTTTTGCAGATTTTTGCCCCGGGAATTCCGCAAATCTATTACGTCGGCCTGCTGGCGGGGGAGAATGACCTGGACCTGCTGGAAAGCAGCAAGGAAGGCCGCAATATCAACCGCCACTACTACAGCCTGGAAGAGATCGCCCATGAAGTTGACCGGCCAGTCGTGGCCAAGCTCTTGAAGCTGCTGGAATTCAGAAACAGCGAAGCCGCCTTTGACCTGGCAGGGCAGCTGGAAGTTGCCACTCCAAGCGATTATGAAATCGTTCTGACCCGGGTCAACCAGGCTAAGGACCGGCAAGCTACGGCCCGGGTCAACCTGGCTGATTTGACCTACCAGATTATGGTCAACGGGCAGGAAGTTGACCTGTAAAAAAGTTCACCGAAGAGCAACGGGACAATCATAGTTTGTTCAAATTTACTGTGTACTATAAGAACCGTAGACAAGCTGAAAGAACTTGTCTATAACTCATATTTCTTATATTTTTCTTTCCCTGATATACACAACATACATATACACTACCTAAGAAGCAGCTAGCCAGTAACAGCTGCTTTTTTGGTCTGCTTAGATATTTTTCCTTTCCATTGTCCAAAATGGTCGTTATGCTTTTTCACAATATATATGCGTAAAGTTTTTGGAAAAGTAGCATTAAAGCAAAATTAAAGGGCTTGCACGTGAAAAGAATAATGCTTATCATTGAATAGTGCTATTTGTATTAGTTGGATGTTAAAATGGGTGAAGTGTAAACATAAAGCCCGTTTTTAAAGAAGAAAGGGAAAAGACTATAAATATGAAAAAGCTCAAAAAGATCAACTATGCGGCCTGTTGGCCGTATATGGCGGTCGTTCTTTTTGCCGCCTATTTGGCCTACCGGCAGATGCGAACAGGGAACATCATTATCGGTTCCGATACGATTTTCCACTTCAACCGCTTCTATGAAACCGAGGAGCAAATTAGAAACGGCAATCTCAGCTGGTTCATGACTCTGTACGGGTTCAACCAGTCAGGCCGGGTAATCAACGCGCTTTACGGCCCGGTCTTTGCCTACTTGAACGGGCTGCTGCTGCTGGCGGTCGGGACCTGGTACCGATATCAAATTATCACCAGCTTCCTGGTCTTCGTGACCGGGGGCGTGGGGATGTACAGGGCCGTGCACCGCTTTAATGTACGGGGCAGCATTGCCGTTTTGGTGACGATTATCTACATGACTATCGGCTGGCTGCCGCGCTGGCAGTCTGGCTCCAACTTCACCGGCATCGGCGCTGCCTTGATGCCTTACGGGATTCTGGTCGCTTGCGACATGTTCTATGATAAAGAAAAGCCAATCCACTGGATCAAGCTGACCATCCTGATGACGGTCGCTTTGGAAGTCCACCTGCTCACGGCGCTGATGTACATGGCCTTCCTAGTGCCAGCCTGGCTCTATGCCATCATTAAGCGCGAAGACAAGCGGGAGATCTTGCTGAACACCTTGAAGGCGGTGCTCTTGACCATCTTCTTGACGGTCAACACCCTCTTGCCTCTGTACTGGATGTCCAAGACCAATAACTTGGCGCCAACGGCAACAATGAGGATGCTGGAAAACGCGGTCCACTTGAAACACACCACGGTGGCCTTCCACCCGTTCAGAATTATGACCCATAACCTGCGAGCCAGCTTGACTTTCTGGCTGGCCTACGCCTTTATCGCCCAGGTTATCTACGCGATCTGGACGCGCCAGGAAAGCAAGGCCAACGTCGTCGTCTCGCTTTATGGCGGCTTTTGGCTGCTTCTGGCCTCCCGCTTGGTTGAATGGGACCGGATCACTAACCACTTGCCGGCCTTGGCCCGCTTTATTCAGTTCCCATCCCGTTTCGTCTGCATCGCTTACCCCTTGCTGATCGTCGGGCTGGGTCTTTCGTTTGAGCACATCCTGCGCCGCAAGCAAAAGTGGGTCCAGGCCGCGGCCTATGCCTCGCTCGGTCTGCTGACTTTCGCGGCAGCCGACTGTCTGGTCATCACCTTGACCTCTAATGCCTGGGCTGGCTACCAAAACAACGTTGGCCGCAGCCGGAACACCAAATTCGGCGAAGAGACCCAAAAGACCAGCTCCCGCGAGAAGAAAGGCAAGAAGAAAAAGAAGGCGATGGAAGACTACGGTGTCTATCACCCAGTCAAGCTGGATGACCGGCGCAAGCAGGCGCTGGTGGACACTAACGCGGCCACCCACGCCCATGACCTGCAAGCCTTCCTGGACATGACCAAGAAGGCCATTCCGGACTACCTGCCGGTCTACAAGTGGGATCCAGAGCCTGATGTGCCAAGCCACTTGTACACTTACAAGTGGAAGCAGTATTATACGATGGAGAACTCCAAGATTACCGCCGCTTACCGCAAGTCCGTCATGAACCACAACCGCAATGTCAAGGTAAAGGCGGTCAAGCACGGCTTGAAATTGACCTGGAAGGCTAAGAAGGGCAAACACAAGCAGCAATTGCCAGTCATTACCTACAAGCAGTCCAAGCTGACCGTCAACGGGCGGGTCTTGACCAAGTACAAGAAGAGCCGGGTCGGCGCCCCAACGGTTCCCGAAAAGACCAAGGGCACTAACACCGCCTACTTGGAATTCCAGACGCCGTTCTGGATCAAGTTGGCCATCGCGGTCTCTTTGCTGGGGCAATTTGCCGCGGTCGTTTGGGGCCTGCTTTGGCGCAGTGGTATTTTCAAGAAGAGAGAAGAAAAGAAGGCATAGCAGCAATGAAGAAGATCTCAATTATCGTGCCTTGCTACAATGAAGAAGCGGCCTTGCCCCTTTTTTATCCGGTAGCGCATGAGGTGCTGGAAAAACTGTCCGACGACTACGAGCTGATTTTTGTCAATGACGGGTCCAAGGATCGGACTCTGGAAATCCTGCGTGATTTCGCGGAAAAAGACCCCCATGTCTTCTATATTTCTTTTTCAAGAAACTTCGGCAAAGAATCCGCCATGTACGCGGGCTTCGTCAATGCCAGCGGGGACTATGTGGCCGTGATGGACGCTGACTTGCAGGACCCGCCAGCCCTTCTGCCGGAAATGATCAAGATCCTGGACTCCGGTGAATACGACAGCGTGGCCACCCGGCGCGAGGACCGGAAGGGGGAGCCGCCGATCAGAAGCTGGTTTGCCCGTAAGTTCTACCAGATCATTAACAAGATCTCTGATGCTGACGTGGTCGACGGGGCCCGGGACTTCCGCTTGATGAAGCGGGACATGGTCGACGCGATCGTGGAGATGAGCGAATACAACCGGTTCTCTAAAGGGATTTTTGGTTGGGTCGGCTTCAAGACCTACTGGCTCCCTTATGAAAACGTGGAAAGAGTGGCCGGGGAAAGCAAGTGGAACTTCTGGAAGCTGTTCAAGTACGCTATTGACGGGATTATCAACTTCTCCCTGGTGCCTTTGAACCTGTCTTCCTGGATGGGCTTCCTCATGACCGGGATATCCTTCATCATGCTGATCGTGATTATCCTGCGCAAGTTGATCAAGGGCGACCCGGTAGCCGGCTGGGCCTCCTTGATCAGCGTAATTATCTTCATTGGCGGCTTGATCATGCTTAGCTTGGGCGTGATTGGCCAGTACCTGGCCAAAATTTACATGGAAAGCAAGCGCCGGCCCCACTATATTTCCAGCGAATCCAATATTAAAGACGTTAAAAAGATCGACTAAGGCCGGTCTTTTTATTTTTTGTTTCTTTTTTGAAGGTTATAATTCCATAGCAATTAATCCTCCTATTGGCAGATTGCAGTCACTAGATGTGGCAAATCTGTTTGAATTTATTCAGAAAAATCAGAAGAAATAGTCAAAAGGACATCCTGGCGGATGTCCTTTTTTGCGTGCTCTTTTACTTTTCTTTCAGGTCAGTAAACTGGGCGAAGTATTTGTCCAGGTAGACCTTGTAGCTGACGGTCATGATGACATTGCGGAGCATGGTTTTGTATTCGCCGTGCTCGTGGCCGACGTCGGCCAGTTTGCCTTTAAAGCCGAAGACATAGGCCAGGACGTTTTCCAGCTCATCAACCATGTAGTTGTAGGCCGTCTCGGTGTCGTAGCTGGACCGTTGCAGCTTCAAGGCCTCGCGCAGATCAGCCAGGGAGAGGACGTTTTTGGACACGGCGATAAAGACCAGCTCAGCGATCTGCTGGCGGCTGTAGAGCTTCTTTTTAGGTGAGGCGATCAGGTCATGCTTGACGTAGTTGCTGACCATGGAACTGGTCAGGTGGACGTTTTCCAAGGGGGCCAGGGCCTCATTGATATAAGTTGCGGTCTGCTCCAGGTACAGGCCCATCTGGGGCAGTTCCTGGTAGCGGGGTAGGTGCAGGCCGGCCAGGGAACGGACAATTTTTTCCATAAAAACCTCCTGTCAGCTGATGCTAAAGATAAAGGCAAAAAAGGATGTGATCATCCACATTATAGCAAATTAGTTTAGCGGTTTTCAAAAAACTTGACATAAGGACTTTCCTGCTATAGACTTAAGCAAAAGTTTTTAAGAAACCGATGACGAGGACTGTGAAATATGACAATTAAGATAGTAACAGATTCCGGAGCTAACATGACAGCGGGCAACTTGGGCGACTGCCAGTTGGAAGTCGCGGCCTTGAGCCTGATTCAAGGGGACAAGACCTGGCTGGACGACGCCAGCTTTGACCAAGCGGAATTCAACAAAAGAGCCAAGGACGGGATCGCGGCATCCTCAGCCTGCCCAAATATTTCAGCCTGGCTGGATGCTTATGCCGGGGGCAGTGAGATCTATGTCGTGACCATCTCATCGGTCTTGTCCGGCAGCTACAATTCAGCCGTGCAGGCGGCAAAGATTTACCAAGAAGAATATCCGGATACCTTGATTCACGTTTTTGACAGCAAAAGCGCGGGTCCGGCCCAGCTTTTGGCGGCAGAAAAGATCGCGGAACTGAAAGAAAAAGGGATGCAGTTCCCGGACCTGGTGGAAGCAGTGACTGACTACCTGGAAAACCATGTCCGCCTCTTTTTTGCCTTAAAGTCGATGACCAATCTGGCCAATAACGGCCGGGTCAATCCGGCAGTGGCCAAGATTGCTGGACTGCTCAAAATTTGGGTCTACGGCTGGGCAGAGGAAGGTGAAATCAAGCCGCTAGGCAAGGGCAGAGGGGAGAAGAAGACCCTGGCGGCCCTGCTGAAAGCTTTGGAAGAGAAGGGCTACAAGGGCGGCCGGGTCAAGATCGACCACGCGGACAACTTCGACAGCGCGGCTGAGCTCCACGATCAGATCAGAAAAAATTATCCAGAGGCCAGGGTTGACCTGGGCACTTGCCACGCTCTGTGCAGCTTCTACGCGGAAGAGGGCGGGCTGATGATTGGAGTAGAAATTTAGCATGCAAAAAATCAGCACCGGTCCAGGTGCTGATTTTTTACTTCTCGTCTTGTGTCTAAGTAATGACCAAAGTTGTTAATCGAGCAGACATACAGTTGAGTCAAGTCATCGCCGGTATACTGGAGGGCCTTCCTGGCCTTGTTGATGGCTGACTTGATGCTTTCCCGGGGATTAGTGTAGTAGTAGATCCCGGCCTTGATTCCGCCAACAGAGTAGTTGCGGAGCACAAACTTCTGCAGCTGTTTGATTTTGGCGATATAATCGGTGTTGGTTGACAAGACCACGAAACGGTCGTCATTTTCATTGAGAGCTTTCAAAATAATATTAGTAGTAAAAAATAACAAATGCTTTGCTGACATAGAAAGGTACAAATGCGAATTATATTACTCGGCGACAGCATCTTTGCCCGAAAAGAAGGCCTAGATCAGCCCAGAATCAACTGGACCTTGCAAGAGAGAAAGGCAGACCTGGAAATCGACAATACGGCGGTGTCCGGCATCAATTCCGGCGCCCTTTTAGCCCTGTTAGGGGACCTGGCCTTAAAGCGGCCCAGGGCTGACCAGCTTTTCTTAATGGTGGGCGTCAATGACGCGGCCAGTCATAAGCAAGTGCCACTAGACCAGTACCGGAAGAACCTCCAGGCCATTGTTTCCGCCCTGGTCTGCTTTTATCCCGGGGCCAAAACCGTCCTGGTCTCCGGGCCGGCGGTGGATGAAGCTAAGCAGCAGGGGCGGACCAACGCAAAACTGGCAAAGTATGCTAAAGTAATGGAGGAAGTCGCGGCTGAATACCAGCTTGCCTATGCCGACTTTTTCACGGCCATGCTGAGGGAGGGAGACCTGAAAGCCCTGTGCCGGGGAGAGCTTGACGACGGCCTGCATTTCGGCCCGCGCGGTTATCGATTGCTGGCAGCGGAAATGATGAAGCAGCTGCCCAAGGAAGAGGTTAAACAATGAAGAAGATCTACGTGGTTCGCCATGGCCGGACCTATTTGAACAAGTACCAGCGCCTGCAGGGCTGGTCTGATGCCCCTTTGACTGAAGAAGGGATCAAGGGCGCCCACCGGATGGGGAAGGCCTTGAAGAATCAGCATTTTGACCTGGTGGCCTCCAGCGACTTGAAGCGGGCGGCTGACACCCGAAAGATCATCGTTTCCGAAAACGACAACTGGGAGTCAACCAAGATGACCCAGACCGCTGACTTGCGGGAGCTCTTTTTCGGCTATTACGAGGCTTTCCATGATACGGAAGGGGTAGCGGCGGCCTTCAAGTCCACCAAGTACCCCCGCCTGGTTGACGCGGTCAAGGACGGCTACACTTGGCGGGAAATCGGGGACTTGTTCCACGCGGCTGATCCGGAGGGGGATGCTGAAAGCGGGAGCGAGTTTGAAGACCGCCTGAAGCGGGGGATTGACTATCTGGTCAACTATGATGAGTCAGAGCGGATCCTTTTGGTTGGCCACGCCTGCGTCATCCACTGCCTGGCTTGCATCTACGGGGGCAAGCAGCTCAGAACGGATTTGCCTAAGCACAACGAGATGACGGTCTTGAATGTCGATGATAACGGCCAGGTCAGCCTGGAAGAATTTGGCCGGCCGATGTACTGATTTTTTGCCTGCAGGCCTATAATAGGATGTAGGAAAAGTAGGGAAAGATCTATTGAAAATGGTAGGTGAGACAGATGATTAGTAAAGAAAACAAGTTGCTGATCCGGCGCTATCTTTACGCCATGATCAACATGTACGGCATTATTCCGCTGAGACACGCGTACCATATTTTCAGCCACCAGAACCCCTTGCTCAACATTGACGAGGACGATTTCTGGGAATTCACCATGCTGGACCAGAGCGACCAGGACTATAATATCGCTGGTGAAGAGGAGCTGCTGGTAGAAGAGCGCGGCGAAGACGAGGATGAGGAATTCTACCTTTACGGCGACTGGGTCTTGATGGACCTGCCGCAGGATTTCAAGCAGATCAAAAAGCTCCAGCACAACCGCCTCTATTACGTGCCGGAGAAGGATGAATTTTTGCGCCGGGAAAACGAATGGTACTATGAACGGACCACGGCGACGGAAGAGTACCGCCAGTATCTGAGAGACAGCAATCCGGGCCTTAGCGACGACCGGTTGGAAGAAGCCTTCTTTGAAGCCTTGACTCAGCTGCACTCTGTCAGCTACGGCAAGACGGTGGAAGAGACCATCAACGCCGTGCCCCGGTCCTTGCGCCTGATTGGCTTCACTGTCACTGACGAGCAGGAAGATGAACTGCGGGACCTGCTCAGACGGATGCTGGACGGGACCCGGCAGGAAGCTTTGCGGGGCAAGATGTACAAGTACCACAAGCTGCCGACTACTTTGGAAATCATCGAGACGGAAGGCTTGACGCCGGAAAACATCTCCCGGATCCACAGTGGAAAAATCGATGCCATGGAACTGGTGCCCCAGATCGAACTCAAGCAGCCCGACTTGGCCCAGCAATTGCTTACGATTTACCAGCAGTAAGGCCAAAACAAGTAACGTAAAATTGAACAAAGTAAAAGGCGAAACTCGGTTGAAGAGCTTCGTCTTTTCTTTTGTCTGCTTTCTTGCAGCTTATTTTTAATAGCCGCGGCCGACCTTGCCGGCATAAATGGCAAAAATCGCTCGCAGGCGCGGGGCCAGGGCAACAACCAAGGCTAGCTTGGCTAAGGTCGTGGGCAAAAAGGGCCAGATAGCAGCGCTAGCTGCGGCCGCAAATGGCAAGTGACTGATCCAGGCCAGCCAGGCCGCGCCAAGCAGCAGCTGCAAGAAGAGGGCAATCCCGGCGGCCAGGGTTAAATAAAATCTGTTTCCTTTAGCCAGGCCCGTGATCAAGGCCAGGGGCAGAAAGCCCCAGAGAAAGCCCCCGTTAGGTCCGAAAAGAACGGCGATGCCGCCACTGCCGCCGCTGAAGACGGGCAGGCCGGCGGCTCCTAAAAGCAGGTAGAGGGCGACCGCGCTGGTTCCCAGTTGCCAGCCAAAGGCAGCCGCGAGCAAGGGAATCACCAGGGTCTGCAGGGTAAAAGGAACCCCGCCCGGCAAGGGGACCGCCAACTGGCTGCCAACAATGATCAAGGCCGTGGATAGGGCCAAAAGACAGAGCTGAAAAGTATTTTTTCTGGACATTTTTCTCCTCCAATCCAGTAAAACTATTGCTTACTTGATTAATATAGTTTTACTGGAGCTTTTTGTCAATAAGATATTTTAGCAAGTACATGTATAGTAATTGTTGAAAAGTAAGAAGAGAAAAGAGAAAAAACAAAGATAAAGGTCAAGTAAAAAGATGCAAAAATATGGGGAAAAGCAGGTCTAGTGGCTAAGCACCGGGGTGACACTAGATATACACAACTTCCACAGAAGTTATCCACAATATATCGTAGTTGCTTACAGGAGTAAGGCCCAAGATGTGGAAAAAGGAAAACTGGGCTAAGATAAGTCGAAAGCAATTTTTTGCACTGCTTTAACTTTTTGTCTATAATAGAAATTTAATACGCCTAATGGAAACAAGCAATGTAATGGAAATAAGGAGGCTACATGCGCTATCAGCAAATTATCCTGGACGTTGACGACACCTTGCTCGACACTGAAGCAACGGTCCACGACTCCCTGGTTCAACTCTTCAAATCCCATGGCTGGGAGATCAGTGATGAATTTGAAAAAGAATTCCACGCCTACAACCAGGGCCTCTGGCGCCGGCTGGAGAAAGGCGAGCTGACCTTGGACCAACTCTATGAGGTCATGTTCCCGGATATTATCAAAAAGTACTGCGGGGTTGAAGTCGACGGGATGGAGACCGCTGACGAGTTTCACAGCTACTTCCACACCGGCCACAAGCTCCTGCCTGGGGTCAAGGACACCCTCCGCTATGCCAAAAGACTGGGCTACAACCTGGCGGTTTTGAGCAACGGGGAGCAGTTTGGCCAGGAGCACCGGCTGGAATTAGCCGGGATAAGACACTACTTTGACCTGGTCGTGACCAGCCAGGAAGCCGGGGTGCAGAAGCCGAACGCGGAAATTTTTGACTACTTTTTCGCCAGAAGCGGCTACAGCCCCAACCAGACAGTCTTCTTCGGCGACGGTCTGTCCTCTGACATTATGGGGGCGGAAAACTATGGCTTTGCCAGCATCTGGTACAACCACCGCCACCGGCAGAAGACCCTGCCGGTTCACCCCCTCTTTGAGGTGGACAACTACGCCCAGTTCCAGCGGATCTTGAAAAAAGATTTCGCCCCGACCGCTCTGCGTTAGTTTCCGTGTATACTTAAAGTAAGTAGACTTTAAGAAGGACTTGGGGAAAAATGGAAAATTACTTTTTTGATTTCGACGGCACGATCTGTGAATCGCGCCACATTTACGCGGCCAGCGTGCAGAAGGCCTTTGAGGCCCGGGGAGTCAAGGTGCCAAGCACCGAAGACATCTACCAGGCCATGGGGATCCCGATCGACGTTTCAATCGCCCGCTGGGCCCAGGAAGGGCACAGAAGCGACCTGGCCCAGACCCTGTTTGAGGAAAGCATGGCGGAATACAAGCTGCTGGAGGACGACCAGGTCCGCCTTTTTCCAGGGATCGTGAAGACCTTGACCCAGCTGAAACTGGCTGGCAAGCAGCTCTTCGTCTGCTCCAGCAAGACCCACCCGGAAATTGCTCATAATCTGGAAAATCTGGGCCTGCTGGATCTGTTCGTTGATTTTGTGGGGGCTGATGAGGTGGTCAACCACAAGCCGGCCAGTGATGAAATCGACCTTTTGATCAAGCGGCATGGTTTGAACTTAAGCGAGTCGGTTATGCTGGGGGATGCCAAGTACGATATCCGGATGGGGAAGAACGCCGGCTGCACGACCTGCGCCTGCACCTGGGGCGCTTTTGACCCGGCCAGCCTAAAGAAGGAAAAGGCTGACTACACGGTCGACTATCCCCTGGAAATTTTGGCGATCTAGAAAAATAAAGAGTAAAAACAACGAAGAGTAAAGAAAAGAAGAAAGTGAAGATAAAATGCGACTGATTTCTTGGAACATTGATTCATTGAACGCGGCCTTGACGGGGACTTCCCCGCGGGCGGAAATGACCCGGGGGGTCTTGAAAAACTTGCATGACCTGGATCCAGATGTCCTGGCCCTGCAGGAGACCAAGCTGCCGGCCAGCGGGCCAAGCAAGAAGCACCAGGCGGCTCTGGTTGACCTTTTTCCGGAATACGATTTCGTTTGGCGGTCCAGCATGGAGCCAGCCCGGAAGGGTTACGCGGGCACGATGTTTTTGTACAAAAAGGGCCTGGACCCGGTAGTGACCCGGCCGGAAATCGGGGCCCCGGAGCCGATGGACTTTGAAGGGCGGATTTTGACTCTGGAATTCCCGGACTTTTACGTGACCCAGGTCTACACGCCAAATGCCGGCAACGGCCTGGTCCGCTTGGGCGACCGGCAGGAATGGGACAAGTGCTACCGGGCCTACCTGGAAGAATTGGACAAGAAGAAGCCGGTCCTGGCCAGCGGGGACTTTAACGCCGCCTACCAGGAAATCGACTTGAAGCATCCGGAAAACAACCACCATTCAGCCGGCTTTACGGATGAAGAAAGAGCGGGCTTTGGCCAGCTTTTGGCGGCGGGGTTCACGGATACCTTCCGCCAGATCCATGGCCAGGTGGAAGGGGTCTACTCCTGGTGGGCCCAGCGGGTGCGGACGGCCAAGGCCAACAATTCCGGCTGGAGAATCGACTACTGGCTGGTTTCCAACCGCCTGGCCGGCCAGGTAGAGAAGTCGGAAATGATCGCGACCGGGGAAAGAGCGGATCATTGTCCAATTTTATTGGAAATTAAGATGTAATTCGGTTACAATTAGAAACTAGATGATGAAAAAACAAAGAACTTTTAGCAAAGAATTTTAGTATAAAGTATATGAGGCGTATGTGTATATGAAGAGATTAGAAAAAGGGGTCATCGCTCTGATCCTGGTCATTTTTGCCGGTACGGCGATTATGGCCTTCACGAGCGGTGGCCAGAAAGCAGAAAGCAGTTCAGACGCTTTCGATACTTCAGAGTACCGGAAGGCGGTCAAGTCAACCGATAATCATCACTTTAAGAACTTGAAGGTGAAATTGACCGGCGAGAAGGGCAAGATTACTGGCATCCTGCCTAAGTCGCCGACTTCAATCAGCCTGCTCAAGCAGTGGAAGAGCAAGAAAATTGACTTGAGCTTCAAGGCCAGCAAGAAGGACGGCCTGCTCGTCAGCACGCAGAAGGTCAAGTTGCCGACTTCTAAGATGCAGGAACTGACCCATGCCATGACTGGCGAGATTGGCTATGATCCAGCCAGTGACAAGCTTTTGATTTTTGCCAGCGACAAGAACTACAGCCAAGGCTTCTACCGGCTGGGCCGCTTGAAGAGAAACGGTCCAAGCTCAGTATCTTTAAGTGCTAGCCAGGAGCCGCTGGAATTAAGTTTTACAGATTAAATCAAGAGGACTTTCGTTTTTGCGCAATGTCATTAAGTTAAGACATTGACTTTGAACAGGGAGCCGTTTTGAGACACTTATCTATGTTAGATGGGTGTCTTTTCTGTTTTTTGGGCATGACAAATAAGCAGTCAATTGACTGTCTTTTTA
>Ga0214925_100373_pt1 | contig 24513 bp, 17 predicted proteins | sample Stichaenrichment_FD_168299 | JGI IMG/M metagenome (GOLD analysis project Ga0214925, IMG submission 168299) | Xylose enriched microbial communities from anaerobic bioreactor in Madison, Wisconsin, United States - 63SRT | ecosystem: Engineered > Bioreactor > Anaerobic > Unclassified | place: USA... | reverse complement strand
CGAACCGGGCAGCACATCTCGCGGTTTATGAAACGCTGATGGAGTCGGCCCAGGCGAACGCGAAGAAAAACATCGCCGGACAGATCAGCCTGTTTCAGACGGCGGAGGCCGCCATGGACCAGGGCGATGTGCGGGTCAGCCTGCCGAAAGTCGAAAATTTTGACCGCCGGATTCTTCTGGCCATGGAAAAAGAGATGCTGGGAGTCTATATCAGCGGTCATCCGCTGGACGATTATGCAGACCAGATCAAGCGTGTGGCAACGGTAAACAGCCAGCAGCTGGATGAGGCTGGAAAGCAGTCGGCGGAGGACGATACGCAGGATCCGGGATATTTTCCGGGTGATGCGAGAGCACAGATGGCGCAGACGGGAAATACCGCAGGAATCCGGGATAAGATGCACGTGGTCATGGCCGGCATGATCACCGGAAAGAAAACCCTGATCACCAAGAAAAATCAGATCATGGCATTCATCGATCTGGAAGACCTTTACGGTCAGGCGGAAATCGTCGTATTTCCAAGGGTTCTGGAGCAGTACCAGACGGAAATTTATGAGGATAATGTCGTCGTTATCAAGGGACGGCTGGATTTCCGTGAAGGAGAGACGCCGAAAGTCCTTGCGGAATCGGTGGAGGCGCTGCATGCTGTTGAAAACGGCGGAAACAGAGAATTTCTGAAGGTGCGTATTCCGGAAAATCAGGATGAAAAACTGGTGATGAAAGAACTCGCAGAAATTTTCAGAGATCACGCGGGACCGCAGGCAGCGCTGATTTACAGGAAGAACCGCAAGGCGGTGAGAACTGGAAAGAATGCGGGAATCACAATTTCTGAGAATCTGCTTGAAAAGCTTGGTGCACTGGTTGGTGAAGAAAATGTAAAAATCGCTTCCCGCTAACAAGGCAGAGGGTTCTTGTGGTATCATAGTTTTAATGTCACTGCCGGCGCGCAGAAGAAATTTATGTGCGCAGCCGGGAAACAGGCCGGCGGATGCCGGAAGCATGACGGCTTTCTGCAGTACAGGGAGCAGGCAGGGAAAAGGCTTCCGGGACTTCGGCCTCTTGCGCGCTGGCTTTTGTCGATGTAATATCGATACAATTCAGGAGGGATAAGTATGAAACGAATTGGTGTTCTGACGAGTGGAGGAGATTCTCCGGGCATGAACGCGGCTGTTCGCTCTGTCGTTCGCTGCGGGCTCGACCGGGGTTTGGAAGTATATGGAATTTACAGAGGATATGAGGGTCTGCTGGACGCGGAGCTGAAGCAGATGGACAGAGGCGATGTCGGCGACATTCTGCAGCGCGGCGGCACGATCCTGAAGACGGCCAGAAGCAAACGCTTCCGGACGGAAGAAGGCATCAAACGTGCCATGAATGTGCTGAATACCTTCGATATCGACGGTCTGGTGGTTGTCGGAGGCGATGGAAGCATGCGCGGCGGTCTGGAATTGTCCAAGCGAGGTATTCCGGTTATGGGAATCCCGGGAACCATTGATAATGACCTGGCCTACACCGATTACACCATCGGATTCGACACGGCGGTGACAACGGTTCTGGACGCGATTTCCAAGCTGCGTGATACATCATCTGCCCATGAGAGAGTCGTTATTGTGGAGGTTATGGGACGCCGCTGCGGAGACATTGCCCTGTATGCGGGTCTGACCGGCGGTGCAGAAGAGGTTCTGGTACCGGAGCTGCCATATGACATTAAAGCGCTGTCGAGAAGAATCATTGAAAGTGCTAACCGGGGAAAGCAGCACCACATCATTATCAAGGCTGAGGGTGTGGATATTTCCACGGCAGAACTGGCTCATGACATTCAGGAAAATACCGGAAGAGAGACGAAGGAAGTTGTCCTGAGCTATCTGCAGAGAGGCGGCTCACCGACCATGCGCGACCGTCTGCTCGCAACGCTCTGCGCTGCCAAGGCGGTAGAACTTCTGGCACAGGAATCCACCAGCAAGGCAATCGGAACCGTGGACGGACGGATTTTTGCGGAGGATCTGGGCGATGCCCTGCAGGAGACGAGAGAGTTCAATTCAGATCTGTATAACCTGATCGGAGTGTTAAGTAAATAATGAAAATTGTTATTGTATATAATACAAAATATGGTTCGACAAAGCAGTACGCGGAGTGGATCGCGGAAGCGCTTCAGGCGGACCTGCTGGATGGAAAGCGGCTGAAGACCGCCCAGCTCATGCCCTATGACATGATCGTCTACGGCGGGGGGATTTTCTCCGGCGGCATCTACCGGCTGGATTTCCTGAAGAAGCACATTCATAAGGAACTGCGAGGGAAAGTGGTTGTCTGCTTCGGAGTCGGAATCACGGTCGGACATGATGAAAACCAGATTCAGGCCGATGAAATCAATTTTTCTGAGGAGCTTCAGGGAATGCCGTGTTTCTATCTGACCGGGCGTTACGACCCGTCAGAAATTCACGGCCTGGATAAGGGCATTATCAAGCTGACCAAGAAACTTCTGGACGGCGGAACCGGAAAATACGCGGACGAACTCCGTGACACCTTTGCGAACGGCAGAAACCTGGTGGACCGTGACCAGATCATTCCGCTGGTGCAGTATGTCCGTGAGCTGAAAGACAGGATGCAGGCATGAGAAAGACGGAAATCTGTATCATCGGCGGAGGCGCCTCTGGAATGGCCGCTGCAGTTACATCTGCGCGGATTATCGGCGGAGAGAACATCTGCGTTCTGGAGAAGCTGGACGAGCCGGGGCATAAGATCCTGGCCACAGGAAACGGACGCTGCAATATGACCAATACAGCCTGCAGTCACGCGGACGATACGAGGCAGTTTTTCCGGGAACTCGGGGTGTTCAGCAGAGAAGAGGAGGACGGCCGCGTCTATCCCTGGTGCGGAGACGCCAGAGCCGTGCAGCAGGCGCTGATTCAGGAGCTGAAGAGGCTGAATGTCCAGGTAATCTGCGGCGCGGAGGTGACAAAAGCCGAGGCGCAAGAGGACCGTTTTCTTGTCTCTTACCAGGGCGGAAAGATTTCTGCCCGGCAGCTTCTTCTGGCCTGCGGCGGAAAAGCCGGCCCTAAAATGGGAACTACTGGAGACGGCGCAAAACTGGCGCGCCGCCTTACTCTTGACGTGACTCCGCTGGCGCCGGCCCTGACCGCCATGGAAGTTTATGAAGATGTCCGGAAGCTGAAGGGCGTCCGGGCCAGGGCCGCAGTAACGCTTTTTTATCAAGGGGAAAAAGTTGCTGAAGAAGACGGGGAAGTACAGTTTACTGCCTATGGAATTTCCGGAATCTGCGTATTTAATCTTTCCCGGAAAATGCTGCTGCCGCCGGGGAAAAAACTTCGGGGAGGATTTGATGACTATCTGGTCGAAATCGATCTGGCAGGAAATCTTCCGTTCAGAAACAGCGACTTTCAGCATATGGAAAAAGACAGTCTGCTTCCTCTGGCATCGGTTGTCCGAAAGCCCCTGGCGGAGGAAATTTACCGTCAGGCAGAAGGAAATCCGGACCGCTGTGCGCATCTTCTCCGTCACTTTACCCTGCATCCAAAAGGTCTGAAGGGCTGGGATATGGCGCAGGTGACCCGCGGAGGAATCGTTATGTCTGCGTTAAATCCTGCGACCATGGAAGCTTTTTCCGTGCCGGGTCTTTATGCGTCAGGCGAGATTCAGGACTGGGACGGCCCCTGCGGCGGATTCAATCTGCAGCATGCGTGGGAAACCGGCATTCTGGCCGGACGCGCGATGGCAGAGAAGTTTCTTCAGAAATCCGAAGGGGCATCTGATGTTCAGATAAAGGCAGAACAGAAAGGCAGGAAGGCGTGAAATATCAGTATCGCATCCATGAAATAAGGCTGGATCTGGGTGAATCGAAATCCCGGATACCGAAAAAGATCCTCCGGAAGCTTGGAAAGGCCGGAAAGAATATGAAAATTTCCGACTGGATCATCAGAAGGGAATCCATCGATGCCCGGCACAAGGACCGGATAAAAATGGTCTACACCGTTGATTTTACAGCGGACCGGGAGCTGAAACTGGCAAAGGCGCCGGATCTTGAGTATCATCGTGCCGTTTCCGGGACGGAGCCTCTGAAGCACCGGCCGGTCGTCGTCGGCATGGGTCCCTGCGGAATGTTTGCGGCGCTGATTCTGGCGCAGCAGGGCTACTGCCCAGTGGTCATCGAGCGCGGTGCTCCGGTGGAAGAACGTGTCGCTGATGTGCAGAAGTTCTGGGATCAGGGAGTCCTGGACCCGGAATCCAACGTGCAGTTCGGAGAGGGCGGCGCAGGAACATTTTCCGACGGAAAACTGACGACGGGAATTAAAGATCCCCGCATTCATTTTATGCTGGAAGAATTTGTAAAAGCCGGCGCTGACCCGGAGATTCTCTATGCCCACATGCCGCATATCGGAACCGATGTTCTGCGGGTCTGCGTGAAAAATATCCGTGAGCAGATTCTTTCTCTTGGGGGAGAAATCCATTTCCATACGCGGATGGATCGGCTGATTCTGAAACAGGATGAGGACGGCTGCAGAGTATCCGGAATCCAGCTGACAGAAAACGGAGAACAGAAAACCATAGAAGCCGATCAGGTTATCATGGCCCTGGGGCACAGCGCCAGAGATACCTTCCGCATGCTCAGAGAGCAGAAGGTTCCGATGGAGCAGAAAGGGTTTTCCATCGGCGTCAGAATCGAGCATCCGCAGGACGTTATCGACCGGGCGCAGTACGGAGATACCGGGAAGAACCTCGGGCTTCCGCCTGCCGTGTATAAGCTGAACTGGCACTGCAGGGAGAGCGGCCGTGGTGTCTACACCTTCTGCATGTGTCCGGGCGGAGAGGTCATTACCGCGTCTTCTCAGAAAGGCGGTGTAGTGACGAATGGAATGAGCCGTCACGGGCGCGACAGCGGAAGGGCCAACAGCGCGCTTCTGGTTGACGTCAGGCCGTCAGATTTCCCGGATCCGGACGATCCGCTTTCCGGAATTGATTTTCAGGAGAAGTATGAGAAGCTGGCATTTCAGAACGGCGGATCTGACTATTCCGCACCTAAAACAAGCTGGGGAAACTTCCGTGACAAGACAGAAGATGCCCAGCCGGTGCTCCGGTCACTTCCAGATTTTGCGGCAGCCAGTATCGATGAAGCCATGCCGCATCTTGGAAAGAAGCTGAAAGGCTTCGACAGCGATGATGCCGTGATGACTGCGGTGGAATCCAGAAGTTCCTCTCCAGTGAGAATCCTCAGAGATGAAAATCAGCAGAGTCTGTCTGTCCACGGGCTGTACCCGGGCGGAGAAGGCGCCGGATATGCGGGTGGAATCACAAGCTCCGCCTGTGATGGAATGAAAATTGCTGAACAGATTATTTCGTCTTTTACCCCATGGAAGAAATTTCCTGAAAAAGGATGAAATCGATCCTGAAATCAGATAAGATAGAAAGACAATGTTCTGCCGGAGCAGTATGCCGGCGGGATATGAGAAAACAGAAACCCTTGCACTGCAGGAAAGAGAGGGATGGAATGCAGAAGAAAGAAGACCAGATGGAATTTACTCCGAATACCCGGATTGAAAACGCAGTGAAAAATTTCCAGGTCGGTCAGGATGAAGAAAGCAACATGGCTCTGACCGAGGCAATCTTAACCAGCGCAGTGAACAGTGAGGAGCTGCTGGCTCCGGCCGTTCCGGCAGGCGCAGACGGAAAACCGCTGGATCTTGAATATATGACCGATGATCAGATTCAGGATTTTTTAGAGAATGAGGAGATCAGCTTTGCCATTCACGCTGTTACAGACGAGGATGGAAACGACTGGCTTCCGGTGTTTACCAGCCCGGATCAGGTTATGAAAGGCGATGTTGTCGATGTCATGGCTCATCAGATCGAGACGCTGATGGCGATGGCTATGGACACCGATATGGCAGGAATTGTCATCAATCCCTGGGAAGCAGCGCTGAATATCCCGACAGAGACTCTGAAGGTGCTGATGGAAAGCATCCAGTCCATCAATGAGAATGCGGATGAAGAGCTGCAGGGCGATATCAACCTTGTAGAAGGTGACATCGTGAACATGGACTGCGATGCAATCGTCAATGCCGCCAACAATACCCTGATGGGCGGAAGCGGTGTAGACGGTGCCATTCATCAGGCAGCCGGACCGGAACTGGATGAGGCATGCCGTGAACTTCACGGATGCAGAACCGGAGAGGCCAAGATCACGGAAGGCTTCCAGCTTCCGGCCGATTACATCATCCACACGGTTGGCCCGATTTACGATGGATCGGATCAGTGCGCGGACGATCTGGCAGACTGCTACTGGAACTGCCTGAATCTGGCGATCGACTATGATATCCACACGATTGCCTTCCCGGCAATTTCAACGGGTGTATTTGGCTATCCGATGAAGGATGCGGCGGAAATCGCGGTTGACACCGTGCTGACCTGGCTGGATTCTTATGCAGGAGACTATGATATGCAGATTACCTTCTGCGTGCATGATGACACTGCTTACCAGATCTACACAGAAATTCTGGACCGTGAGCTTGCTGATGAGCCGGAGGATCCGCAGAATTAGGCGGAAATGAATATCAGAGTGAAAAAGAGACTGCGCGGAATTTTCTCTGCGAAGTCTCTTTTTGTCAAAAGGAAAACATCGGCGGGGAAACAGTTTTTTTCAGACCCGGTCCGTATTTCCGGATTCAGCCGCAGATTCATGGTGGGATTGGACAAAATCAGCGGACTGTTTATGTTCATGGCAGGAGAATATTGATAAAATGTCAATATACTGAGGTGAAAATTATGGATTTGATCAGAATGCCGAAGGCAGAAAAGAAAAAAGGTATTACAGTCGGAATTCCGCGCTCACTGCTTTACTTTAGATATGGAGTATTGTGGGAGCGCTTTTTTCAGGAACTTGAAGTCAGGACCGTTGTCAGTCCGCCGACCAATCTGGAAATCATGAACAGAGGGTCACGCCGCGCGGCATCCGAGATGTGTCTGGCCATGAAAATTTACATGGGCCATGTAGAGGCACTGATTGGAAAATGTGACTATATTCTGGTTCCGAGAATCAGGGACTTCGGCATTCGCAGAGTCATGTGCGCCAATTTTGAGGCGCTGCCGGATGTCGTTTCCAATATTTTCTATGAGGCACCATTCCAGGTACTGTCTTATGATATTGATTCGTCCAAGAAGAAAGATGAGCGCCACGCCATGGTAGAAATGGCTGTTTCCATCGGTTTCTCTCACGGACGAGCCAACAAGGCCTATAAAGCGGCCAGAAAAGCGCAGAATGAAGCGGATGTTAAGCAGGCAAAGAAGACTGAGGCACTTTACCGCAGGAAGGATCTGAAACTGGCCATCGCCGCGCACAGCTACGTGCTGGACGATGAGTACATCGGAAAACCGATCATCAAGTATCTGGAAGATAACGGCGTAACGGTTATCCGTGCCGACCAGGTTGACCGGAAGCAGGCCATGAAGGAATCTGAAAAAGTCTCTCCGACACTGAAGTGGGAGCTGTCCAGGGAGATGGTGGGTTCCCTTGCCATGCACCACCAGGATATCGATGGTGCGATCCTTTTGTCTGTTTACCCGTGTGCGCTGGATTCCATGGTGAACGACATGCTGATGCGGAAGAATAAGATGGCGCATATTCCGATTCTCCAGATGACGCTGGATGCCCAGACCGGTACGGCCGGCGTGGAAACCAGACTGGAGAGCTTTATTGATATTCTGAAGATGAGAAGAGAAGTGGAGGCAGGAAATGGCAGAGAAAACGAAGCGTAAAATCGCATTTCCGATGGTCGCCCGCTATAACGAGGTGGTGCGGTATTTCGTTGAAGAAGGACTGCATCAGACCTATATTATGCAGCCGAAAATGACCAGAAGGACCCTGAAGCTGGGCGTGAAATACGCGCCGGACATGGTCTGTACGCCGTTTAAGACGATCCTGGGAAGCATGATTGAGGCCCTGGAGGCCGGTGCGGACACGCTGATCATGGTGTTCGGCTACTGCCGTTTGGGCTACTATGGAGAGCTTGCGGAGTCCATTCTGCGGGACCTCGGCTACGAGTTTGATTACCTGAATCTGGCGGAATACACGACCGGAAAGAATAAGGACTACCTTAAGGCGGTCAAGAAGCTGAACCCGAAGGCGGGCGCGGTCACTATGGGAAAGGCCGGGCTGGACGGTCTGAAAATGATGGAGGACATCGATTCCGTCGAGGATTACTATTACCAGAACTGCGGATTTGAGACGACAAAGGGTGAATTCCGCAAGGCACTGAAGCAGTTTATGCACGATATGGGAAAGGCGAAAAACAGAAGCGACATCGACAGTGGATACGACCGCTGCATGGAGAAGTTTAAGAGCATTCCGATTGACAAGGGAGAGTTCCCACTCCGCGTCGGTGTCCTCGGTGAGTATTTCACCGTTATGGATGAGTTTTCCAATATCGATCTGGAGCAGTCTCTGGCCGACCTCGGTGTGGAAGTGCATCGCTGGATGAATGTCAGCCACAGAAACCTGCACTACCCGGGAGAAAAGAACCTGCATCCGCGGATCAGTGAATACTGTAATTATGAGATGGGTCCGACTTCTACCGCCAATATCTGGTACGCAAAGGAATGCGCAGAAAATGGATACGACGGACTGGTGCATGTCAAGAGCGCCGGCTGCACGCCGGAAATCGACATCATGCCAGTTCTGCAGAGAATCGGAGCTGACTTTAAAATTCCGATCCTGTATCTGACCTACGATTCGCAGGACGGAGATGCGGGCCTTCAGACCAGAATTGAAGCGTTCTATGACATGATTGAGATGAGAAAGAAGGTAATCCACTAATGGAAGATGTATATATGGGAATTGACGTGGGATCCATTTCCACAAAAGGTGTAATTCTGACGAAGGAAAATAAGATTTTATCCAGCGAGTACATCTGGACAGAGGGAAACCCGATTGGTGCGGTAAAGAAACTGGTCCGTCTGCTGGAAAAGCAGTTCGACAAGGAGAATTACCGCATCGTGGCAACCGGCACCACCGGAAGCGCCAGAAAGCTTGTGGGAACCGTCCTGGGAGCTACCGTTGTAAAGAATGAAATCACGGCTCACGCGGTAGGAACGACCACCTTCCATCCGGATGTCCGGACCATTCTGGAAATCGGCGGACAGGACTCCAAGATCATTCTGGTAGAAAACGGCGTCGCGATCGACTACGCGATGAACACCCTCTGTGCCGCAGGAACGGGAGCCTTCCTGTCCAGCCAGTCTGCGCGTCTGGGTATTCCTGTTGAGGATATGGGAGAAATTGCCCTGAAGTCCCAGCATCCGACCCAGATCGCTGCCCGCTGTACCGTATTCGCAGAATCCGACCTGGTTCATAAAATTCAGGTCGGCCATACCAAGGAAGACATCGTCGCCGGACTCTGCCAGGCTGTTGTCGGAAACTATCTGAACAATGTCGGAAAGGGAAAGAAAATCCAGTCCCCGGTCGTCTTTCAGGGCGGAGTTTCAAAGAACATTGGTGTAGTAAAGGCCTTTGAAAAACAGCTGGGCTGCCCGGTCATCGTCGATAAGGACGGTCACCTGATGGGCGCTATCGGAGCCGCCATCCTGGCAAGAAGAAACAAGAAGCGTTCTGTATTTGATTTCAATATGGAGGATATGGAGTTCATCACCAGAGAAATCAACTGCGGAGGCTGCCCGAACAACTGCGAAATCATCTGCGTTTACAGAGACGGCGAGATGATCGACAGCTGGGGCAACCGCTGCGAGAGAGGCAACGTCGCCGCCCGGAAAGCCGCGAAGCTGATGGAAGAAGCGGAATAGAGATCTATTTCCGGATTCATCAATCAAGAAAAGAGCCACTGTCCTTTTGTAAATCCAGGGATGGTGGCTCTCTTATTGGTTACAGCAGTTATTTCTTCAACTGTTTCAGGATCTGATCCTTCTTATTCCTCAACCAGCACGTCTCCCGTCATCTCTTCTGGAATCGGCAGGCCCATGAGTTTCAGAAGGGTCGGTGCGATGTCAGCCAGTTTTCCACCGTCTTTCAGGCGTTTCGGATGGTTGGCGATGTGGACCAGCGGAACCGGATTCAGGGAGTGGGAGGTGACGGTGTAACCGTTTTCGTCCTGCATGACGTCGGCGTTTCCGTGGTCAGCGGTCAGGAGGATCTGGCCGTCTTTTGCCAGGACGGCTTTCTCGATCTGCGGAACGCACTTATCCAGAGTTTCGATAGCTTTTACGGCTGCGCCCATATCGCCGGTGTGGCCGACCATGTCGGCGTTGGCGAAGTTCAGGATGATGACATCGTAAAGATCGCGGTCGATTTCTCTTAATACGCGTTCGGTGATTTCCGGTGCGCTCATTTCTGGCTGCAGGTCGTAGGTTGCGACCTTAGGAGAAGGAATCAGAATGCGGTCTTCGCCCTGATTCGGCTCTTCTACACCACCGTTGAAGAAGAACGTGACGTGGGCATACTTCTCCGTTTCAGCGATGCGAAGCTGCTTGAGGCCGAGAGAAGAAATATATTCTCCCAGTGTATTTTTATAGTGCTCCGGCGGGAAAGCCAGTTCAACGTTCGGCATACTGGCGTCATACTGGGTCATGCAGACATAGCAGAGATCAGAAACCGTCTTTTCTCTTTTAAAGCCGTCGAATTCCGGGTCGACAAAGCAGCGTGTAATCTGGCGGGCTCTGTCCGGGCGGAAGTTGAACATGATCATACTGTCGCCGTCGGAAACGACGGAAGCACGGCCGTCCGCGTCCGGAATGACCGTCGGGATAACGAACTCATCGTTTTCTTCGCTATCGTAGGCTTTCTGGATGGCCTCTTCAAAAGAAGCCGCCGTGCGGCCTTTTCCCAGCGTCATGGCGTCATAGGCCAGCTGCTCTCTTTCCCAGCGGTTATCTCTGTCCATTGCGTAGTAACGTCCGGAAATCGTTGCAATCCGACCGATTTTAAGCTCATCCAGCTTGTCAGAAAGCTGCTTCAGATAGGTCAGTGCGCAGCGCGGCGGAACATCACGGCCGTCCAGATAGCAGTGAACAGCGACATTCTGGATGCCTTCCTTTTTCGCCATATCAAGAAGCGCGAACAGGTGGTCGATGTGGCTGTGTACGCCGCCGTCGGACAGGAGTCCGGAAATGTGCAGGGTGGAGTTATTCTTCTTTACATGTTCCATGGCATCAAGAAGCGCCGGATTCTTAAAGAAAGAACCGTCCTTTACCGCTTTTGTGATCAGGCTCAGATCCTGGTAGACGATGCGGCCGCCGCCGATGTTCAGGTGGCCGACTTCGGAATTTCCCATCTGTCCGTCCGGCAGTCCGACCGGCTCACCGGAAGCGGCAAGCTGTGTATGCGGGTAGGCGGACATAATCCGGTCAAGACTCGGCTTATGTGCCTGGGCGATGGCGTTTCCAAGGGTGCGTGGATTCAGTCCGTATCCGTCCATGATGAGGATCATATTCGGTTTTCTCATATCTATATTCTCCTTATTCACTTGATGGTTGTCTTTTGTCTGGCTGAATATGCGGGGTTCAGGATGCTGGTGATTCCTTGCTCCTTCAGCCTTTGTCCTGTAATCATGATACCACAATTCAGGCAGAAACCATAAAAGTTTGGTATACTATCATCATAAGACGAGGTCAGAAAGTGGAAAAGAGGATGGATATGGCTTGGACTGAGCAGCAGCAAAGGGCAATTGATACGGACGGCAGGAGTCTTCTGGTTTCCGCGGCGGCGGGGTCGGGAAAGACGGCGGTCATGGTGGAGCGTGTCTGCAGGCTGGTTACGGAGGAAGGGCTGGATGTACGGCAGCTTCTGGTGGTGACGTTTACCAATGCGGCGGCATCGGAAATGCGGGAGAAAATCCGCACGGCGCTGAGGAAGAAGGCAAAGGAGAATCCGGCCATGAGAAAGCAGCTGGAGCTCCTTCCGCAGGCGGAAATCAGCACCTTTCATTCGTTTGCACTGGATGTGATCCACCGCTTTTTCTATCTGACGGACCTGGAAGCATCGTTTTCCATTGCCGATGAAGCGAGAAGCACGGTGCTCTGTGAAGAGGCGATGGACGAGCTGCTGGACGACCGCTATGAGGCGGACGATCCTGATTTTCAGACCTTTATGGACTGGTACAGCGGTGAGAAGAATGATGACCGGGTGCGCAGTCTTCTGATGAAGCTTTACCGAACTCTTCAGGCTCTGCCGGAGCCGGTGAAGACGCTGCAGGAGCAGATTGACGCGATGGATCCGCAGGAAGATCCAGAGAAATGCCATCTGGCGCAGGTTCTGAGAAATGCGGCGGGAGAAGAACTTCGGAGGGCGGCTGAAGAACTTCAGAAGGCAGTTTCCGTCCTGGATGACGCGGGATGTGCGGGTGTTTCAGAGAAGCTCCATAACGTCGTCATGGAAATTAAGCAGGCGGAGAAGCATCTCCAGAGCGGCAGCATCGACGAGGCAGCTTCGTACGTGCAGGCGGTGAACTGGCCGAGGCTTGCCGCTTCTAAGGATGAGAAAGAGGCTTACGCGGAGGTTAAGGACGTCGTGACGCCGCTTCGTGATGATGCGAAGAAGCGGATGGAAAAGCTGCAGACGGAGTATTTCAGCGAGCCTCTTCAGGACGCTCTGGAAGAAATCCGAATGACGCAGGGAGCGGCAGAAACCCTGATGGACCTGCTGAAAGATTTTCACGCCCGCTATCACGAGAAGAAGCAGCAGAACCGCCTCATCGATTTTAACGACATCGAGCACTACTGCCTGCAGATTCTTCAGGACGAGAAGGCGGCCGGCTATTACCGCGATAAATTCCAGGCAATTTTCATCGATGAATACCAGGACACCAGTCTGGTGCAGGAGGCCATCATTTCCCGCATCGCCCGCCCGGATAATCTGTTCATGGTAGGTGACCAGAAGCAGTGCATCTACCAGTTCCGCCTGGCGGAGCCGCGGATTTTCAGGGACAAATACCAAAGTTTCAAGGAAGAAATGGAAAACCCTGACGGAAAAGCCATGAAAATCGACCTGAATCGCAACTTCAGAAGCAAACCGGTGATTCTGAGCGCGATAAACAGCGTGTTCCAGCCGATTATGGAAGGCTACGACGATGATGCAAAGCTGTATCCGGGCATTTCCTATGATGGGGAATATTCCTTCCCTCCGGAAACAAGGATTATCGACCAGGAGGAGAAAGACGATGCGGATCCGGAGATCGCTTCCCTGAAAAAAGCAGATCTCGAAGCCATGGAAGCTGCACGCCTGATCAAGGAAAATGTTGGAACAAAGTATTTTGATTCCAAATCCGGGCAGGTGAAGACCCTGCAGTATAAGGACATTGTGATCCTGCAGCGATCGGTTCTGAGCAGCACCAGGGCCTATACGGAAGTTATGCAGAAGGAGCATATTCCGCTGTATATGGACAACAACGACGGATTCTTTGACCGGACGGAGATTCACGTCTTTATGAATCTGCTGGCGGTCATCGATAACCGCTATCAGGACGTTCCGATGATCAGCGTGCTCCGCTCGGAGATTTTCCGTTTTTCGACGGATGAACTGGCACAGATCCGGAGTCTGTCCTCTGACGGAAGTTTCACGGAAGTGATGATGGCGGCCGCGGAAGGGCAGCTTCCGGTCAGAGTGCCGGATCAGCTTCAGAAAAAATGCAGGAATGTCCTTGTGAAAATCCGTTCCTGGAAACTTTTGTCCCTGGCTATGCCCCTGTCTGACTTTCTCTGGAAACTCATGCTGGACAGCGGATACTACATGATGGCGGGTGCGATGCCGGACGGGGAGATGCGGCAGGCCAACCTGAGGATCTTGCTGTCCCGGGCGCAGCAGTACAGCGAAGATGCTCAGAGTTCCCTGTACTCCTTCATGCGTTACATTGATGCCGTGCGCCAGCACACCGTGAAAACCAGCCAGGCAAAACTTCTGTCGGAAAATGATAATGTGGTCCGCATGATGACGATTCATAAGTCTAAGGGGCTGGAATTTCCGATGGTCATCATTGCCGGAATGGGAAATGCGCTGACCTACACCACCGGAAAGGACCCGATCCTCTTCCATAAAGATGTGGGCCTGGGCATGAGTCTGGAGGATCCGGAAAATCGCATCAGGAAGACGACGCTGACCAGGACGCTGATCGTTCGCCAGTTCCGGAAGGAAGAGTACGAGGAGAACATCCGCATCCTGTACGTTGCCATGACGCGGGCTAGGGAGAAGCTGTTCCTGCTGGGGACAGTCAGGGACGCGGAGAAATTTATGGATAAGAAGGAGGCGGGAATTCAGTCCGAACGCTCGTTCTTCGACATGATGGAGACTCTTCCGCGGCCGGAGATCGTCACGATGGAGGGGCTTCAAGGCGGAGAAAGCGATGAAGGCGGGGGAAATGACGATTTCCCGGAGTTTGCGGATTCTGCGGCAAAAAGTGACCGGGCTGAGATAGTAAGCCGGCTGGATTATGTCTATCCCTATGCCGATGCGCAGAATGTGCGTTCCAAGTACACGGCGACTTCCCTGAATGAGCAGAATGAAGAGGAGCAGATGAGAGATGGGGGCCTTCGGGACCCGGGAAGTTTTCTGCCGCCAGAGGAAGAAGAATTTCCTGTGTTTGGGGAGGACAGGCCTGCTGCAGAAAGTTATGCGGGCTCCTCAGAAGCGTCAGGTGCGCAGAGGGAAGGTGAAGAAATCGGAACTGCTGCAGCCGGTCTGGAAAATGCGCAGAAATCTGTGCATGTCAGCAGAAGAGTTCCCTTGTTCATGCAGGAAAAGAAGCGCCTGAGCTTTGCAGAGCGCGGCACGGTGTATCATAGCATCATGGAGCATCTGGATTTCTCAAGGGCTGAAGATAAGGGTACAGAATACATTAAGGAAGCCGTTGAGAACATGGTGAAGCAGGGAATCTTGCTTCCTGAAGAGGCAGAAGCTGTGGATCTGAGAAAGATTTCTGCCTTCTTCCGGACAGACCTTGGAAAGCGCTGCGCAGCGGCGTCTTCCCGCCGCCGTCTCTGGAAAGAGCAGACCTTTAATCTGGCTGTTCCCATGCATGGCGAAACGACTATGGTACAGGGAATTATCGACTGCTTCTTTGAGGAAGACGGGAAGATCATTCTTCTGGATTATAAGAGCAACTGGGTGGACTTCCGAAAGCCCTTTGAAGAGGAACGCAGAAGACTTCTGGAAAAATATCGGATGCAGCTGCAGCTCTACCGGGAGGCCCTGAAGAAGGGCATGCAGATGCCGGTTTCAGAAGCCTATCTCTATCTGTTTTCCGCAGAACGCTGCATAGCGTTAGATGAATGACCAGAAAGAAAATCGTGTATAATGATATTGTGTATATAGATAGTTTGTGAATAGAAGGGCAGGGGATTCATATATGAATTTAGAACATACAGGGGTAATTTTCGAAGGCGGCGGTATGCGCGGCATTTTCTGCACGGGAGTTATCGACTATTTCATCGAGCATGAAATATACTTCCCGCATGTATTCGGCGTTTCAGCCGGTGCCTGCAACGCCTGCAGCTATGTCAGCCGTCAGGCCGGAAGAGCCTACGGCACATCAACGGAATATCTGAAAGATCCGGAATTCGGCGGCTGGAGAAGTCTCAGAAAGACAGGAGACTATTTTAACGTAAATTTTATCTACCATGAAATTCCGGACGAGCTTTATCCGATTGATAATGAGACATTTAAGAAGAGCGGTGTCGATTTCAAAGTGTCCATCACAAACTGCATCACCGGCGAGGCGGAATATCCGCAGATCCATGATCTTCATGACGATATAAAATATGTTCAGGCATCCGCCAGCCTTCCGCTGCTGTCCCGGATGGTTCCGATTGACGGATACGTTTATCTGGATGGAGGAATCTGCGATTCCATCCCGATTATGGAATCGGTCAGAGAAGGAAACAAGAAAAACGTCGTCGTCCTCACCAGGCCGCTCGGCTACCGTAAAAAGCCGAATCACACGATAATGCCGATGATCCGCGCAAAATACATTCGTTATCCGAACCTGGTCAAGGCCATCGAGAACCGCTTTACCTTCTACAACCGGACTCTCGAATACATCGAGCAGGGCGTAAAGGAGGGCACGATTTTCGCCATCGCACCGATGGGCGACCTCGATATCGGCCGAACCGAGATGAATAAGGATAAACTGAAAAAAGGCTATGAAGAGGGATATTTTGTAGCTGAAGGACTGAAAGACCGAATGATGGAATTTCTGGAAAGAGAATAAAGGTATTTATGCCAGCCGCTTCCGCAGGCTGCGCCGGCCTGGATGGATACGTTCTGGAAAGTGCGGCAGCTGGCTTTCCTGCTGCTGCACTTTTCCATATCCGCTTTTTCCAGGCCAGAGCAGGGTTATGTATGATTCTCTTTCTGTTTGAAATTCTTGCTTTGGGGGATGGATCCGCGGCTGCCATACATATCTGCATAATAACAGAGAGAGTCTGATCCGCTGACACGGTTCAGACTCTCTCTATATAAAGGTTACAGGCTAAATTATTATTTTAGCTTCACCTCGGGGCCGATATGATGAATTAGCAGACACCCTGCATCATCATAGCTTCAGCAACTCTCTCGAATCCGGCAATGTTAGCTCCAGCTACGAGGTTGTCGCCGAGGTTGTATTTTCTGCAGGCTTCCTCTGTGATCTCGAAGATGTGGTCCATGATGTGCTCAAGCTCTTCATAAACGCGCTCTTTGCTCCAGATCAGGTGCTCTGCGTTCTGTGCCATCTCCAGGCAGGAGCATGCTACGCCGCCTGCGTTGCAAGCCTTAGATGGAGCAACGATAACGTTGTTCTCCTGCAGGTATTTAACTGCCTCATTTGTGGTCGGCATGTTAGCTCCCTCGATGAGGTATCTTGCGTTGTTCTTAACCATTTCCTTAGCCCAGTCAATGGTGATGTCGTTCTGCATTGCGCATGGCATGTACAGATCAGCCTTAACTTCCCAAGGTCTCTTTCCAGCGATGAATTTAGCATTCGGGAACTTCTCTGCATAAGGAGCGCAGATGTTCTTTCCGGAAGCTCTGAGCTCGAGCAGGTAGGAGATCTTCTCCGGTGTTGTGATTCCTTCCTCATCGAGGATGTATCCGTCTGGTCCGGAAATTGTGATCGGCTTAGCTCCGAGCTCTGTCAGCTTTGTAATTGTTCCCCAGGATACGTTTCCGAATCCGGATACAACGGCTGTCTTTCCTTCCAGGGACTCGCCGTAGTGCTTCAGGACGTCTCTAGCGAAGAATACGATTCCGAATCCTGTAGCTTCTGTTCTTCCGTTCAGTCCGCCGTTTGTGGTTCCTTTTCCTGTCCATGTTCCGTCGTACTGAGCGGTCAGTCTCTTATACTGGCCCATCATGTAGCCGATTTCTCTTCCGCCTACACCCATGTCTCCTGCAGGTACATCGACGTTCGGTCCGATATGTCTGTAGAGCTCATTGATGAAGGACTGGCAGAATCTCATTACTTCTCCATCAGACTTTCCAGTCGGATCGAAGTCGGAACCGCCCTTGCCGCCGCCGATCGGCAGTCCTGTCAGGGAGTTCTTGAAGATCTGCTCGAATGCGAGGAACTTCAGGATTCCTGGATATACATTAGCCTGGAATCTCAGTCCGCCCTTATAAGGTCCGAGTGCGCTGTTGAACTGAATTCTGTATCCTCTGTTAACCTGAACCTTGCCGTTGTCGTCAACCCAAGGAACACGGAACTGAATCTGTCTTTCCGGCTCGATCAGTCTGTCCATCAGTCCGGACTCAATATACTCTGGATGAGCTTCCAGAACTGGCTCGATGGAAGTAAGAACTTCCTCTACAGTCTGAAGAAATTCAGGCTCATGTGCGTTCTTCTGTTTAGCGATCTCGATGTACTTGTCAGCAATCTTACCCATAACCATTCTCCTTTTATTTAATATAACAGTTTCGGTTCTGTAAGTATGTATTTCAGAACCTCTCTCTGTCATGGAATATAACACTAGCTGAAGTTTCAGTCAACTATTTTGACGGAATTTTTTTGGAAACATAGAAATTATCTGAATACGTTGTAAGAAACATGAATTCATTCGTGTATACATTGTTGAACAACACAAAAAAGACCATGTGAAGTACAATACCATCTTTAAACCGTGGTTCAATAACTGTTGAAAACTAGCGCTATACAGCGGATATTTGATAAAAAATAAACAATGAACATTTAACAATAATATAGCGGATAACACTTCTCGTCAATGGACCTGGAGCACAAATCTTTCAGTGCTGAAACACAGTATCGAAAAAATAATCGCTGCGTTTTTCCTTATAGTTGGTTAATAAATTTCCATAGTATACCGGTAGACATTCCGGAAGCGTTTAAAGTCAGGGGAGTTGTACTTGTAACAAAAAGTACCCGTATTGTATTTTGTATAAAATATATCCTGTACAATGAAAAAACAGTAAAGGATATTTTCAAGATGGTGAAAAATATTTTCATATATGAAAAATAGAATCCTGATTTTCGCAGTTCTGCAGCGGGACATCGGATTCCGTATAATGGGAAAATGAAGAATTTGTTCATCTGTCTTCGGATACTGAAAGGGAATGTAAAGCCTTTGTAAATGTAATTGTTTTGAAATAAGTACAATTTTACAGCTCTTTTCGAATCGGCTGAAATTCTTGAAAAATGAACGCGCAGGCACTATAATATTAATGTTATAAAGGAATAATCAATATGCGTGTTCAGAAAGAGGAGGCCTCTTGGCAGGTTTGTTTTGCCGGGATCATTATCCGGCGGGCTGCAGGCCGTGCTGAGACTTTCTGATCATGCATTCAGCACATCAGAAAGGAGTGGATGTTATGGACAGCGTTCCCGTGGGACATTTGTCTGAGAAAATTCGAATATACCGATTAGTAAGTAGTCCGCTCCTGTATAAGTGCGTCCTGTAGTTTCCGGAAAAGGACCCCGCGCGTATTCTGCGCCAGGCCTGTTTCCGCACTTCCGGCTGCATTTTGCGGGGAGTGGGGAAAGGATGCGTGGATACCAATGGATAGTACACTGGACAGAGACCAGCTGTATGATGAAACCTTGGGCGATCTCCTGGAACTGCTGGATGACAAGCAGTATTTCCGGGCACGGGATCTTCTGCTGAAATTCAATCCGGCAGATATCGCGGATCTTCTGGAAGATATCTCTGATGACGCAGGCTTGAGAATGACGGTTGTACTCTTCCGTCTTCTGCCGAAAGACGTATCGGTCGATGTTTTTGCAGAACTTTCACCTGAGGACCAGATGGACATTGTCAGCGAGGTCACAGAGAAGGAAACTTCATTTATCGTTAATGAGCTGGATTTTGATGATAAGATCGACATTTTGGAAGAAATGCCGCCTAATCTTGTCACCAGAATTCTGGAAAAGACACCTGCTTCAGAAAGAAAGCAGATCAATACATTTTTAAATTATCCGGATAATACAGCAGGAAGTCTGATGACTCCGGAGTATGTCAGCGTGAAGAAAGACTGGACGGTTAAGGAATCTCTGGCGCATATCCGCCATTATGGAACAGACGCGGAAACCATCTATACATGTTATGTAAGAGACGGTTCCTGGAGGCTTCTGGGCGTGGTTTCCCTGAGCACCATCGTGCTTTCTGATGAAGACACGAAGATCATGGACATCATGCATACCGATGTTGTGAGTGAGAATGTCGATGCGGACCAGGAAGAAGTATCCGACGACTTTAAGAAATACGGATACATTGCCATGCCGGTTGTCGATAAGGATGACCGTCTGGTAGGAATCATCACCGTCGATGATATCCTCGATGTCATGGAAGATGAGGCAACCGAGGATATCGAGAGAATGAACGGTGTCATCGATTTTCAGGATGCGAAGAAAGGCTACCTGGATCTGTCCGTCTGGCAGCACACGAAAAACCGTCTGCCATGGCTTCTGATCCTGTCTGTCATCTATATTTTTACCAGCCTGATTATCGATCACAGCGAGCATATGCTTTCGTCCGCGATTCAGCTGGTGACTTACATCCCGCTCCTCATGGGAATGGGAGGAAACGGCGGTTCCCAGGCGGCATCGCTGGTTATCAGAGGCCTCGCCACGGATGAGATAGAGACCGAGGACTGGAGCAGAGTGCTCTGGAAAGAAATCCGCGTCGGAATTATTCTTGGAATTATCCTGAGTGCCGTGAACTTTGCGAGAGTGGTATTCCTCGACCGGCAGAGCATCATGATGGCCGCTGCGGTCTGTGCGGCAATGTTCTTCATTACGATCATCGCCAAGGTCATCGGCAGCATGGTCCCTCTGATTGTGAAGAAACTCCGTCTGGACCCGGCGCTGATTGCGAACCCGGCGATTACATCAGCCTCTGACATTGCTGCTCTGCTCGTGTATTTTGCCCTGGCAGGCGCAGTCATGCAGCTGTAAATCCTTAAAGACAGGAGTATGGGTGAGAGATGCAGAATAAGGAAAATGAGAACAGAAATCCCGCAGAATCCCTCAGGGAGGAGCGTAAGGAAGAGATGCTCCGGGAGTATGAGCGGGAAGTCAGTGATATTCAGAGAAAAGTCAAAGAGCAAGAGGCTGATGTAAAACGGCCGCTGCCAAAGGCATCGGATTATGTCCTGCCCGGAGAAGAAACGGATCCCTGGGACACGATGACCGATACAGAAAAAAAGAAGGAAGTAGAAGGTGATCTCCGGTCCGGCTGGTCCAAATGGGGAAACCTGCTGATTGCAGCTGTTGTGGTCGGTGTGATCATCTTATTCAAAGTACTGATATAAAAATTCAGGCTGCAGGGCGCGGTAACACGGTTCTGCAGCCTGAAGCGCATCAGGACATTATTAATTAATAGTAATATAGTAAGAGAGGAGGATGGAGAATGTTTGTACAGATGAATGAACCGGATATGATTACGGAAGACGATGTGCAGAGTGTGATTCACCGCCGCCCGGAAACGATGCATAAGGGACAGTGCGGCCGCGTGCTGGTTATTGCAGGTGGAAACGGGATGCCGGGTGCCGCGGTCCTGGCTGCGAAGGCAGCACTGCGCGCAGGATCCGGCATGGTCTATGTCTGCACACCGAAGGTGAATTTCCCGATTGTCCAGACGCTTGTTCCGGAAGCAATTACGGTGGAATGGGATGAAGCCTGCTCTGTCATGGACGGCGGCATGGGAAGAGGGGTATCGGAAATTTCCTATGACGCGATCGCGTTTGGCCCTGGCATGGGGACGTCCGCTGTATCGAGGCGGCGGCTGAAGACGGTGCTGTTGTCTGCGCAGACGCCGCTGGTGCTGGACGCGGACGGCCTGAACCTTTTGTCCTCTGATGAAGATCTCAGAAATATGGCAGCGTCATACACAGAGGATATCGTCATGACTCCGCATCCGGGAGAGGCGAAACGCATGCTGGAGACGAGAGAAGGCGCCACTGCTCCGTCAGACCGGAATGAAATGGCCTTCGATCTGGTCAGAGATTATGGAAGAATGATTGTACTGAAGGGGTCGGGAACGCTGGTGGCACGCTATGCGCCGGGTCCTGAAGGGGAAGGCGTAGAGCTGCGCAGAAATCCGACCGGAAATCCGGGAATGGCAACGGCAGGTTCGGGCGATGTGCTGACGGGCATCATCACATCCTTCCTGGGACAGGGCCTGGATGCCTGGGAAGCAGCCTGCGCAGGCGTATTCATTCACGGACTTGCCGGAGATATCGTGAGAACCGAGAAGGGCGAGCGCGGCCTGATTGCCAGCGACCTGGTGCAGGCTCTTCCATATGCGCTGCGGCGGTTCGAGAATCTCGACGAGATGCGCTAAAAGATTGCAATGCCGGTGAAATCAGGTATAATAGATGCGTTGAGTTTTTCAATTGTACATTACAGATCAGGAGAGAACCATCATGAAGAGAAAAGACAATGAGTATTATGAGGGAATTGCCTCTAAGATCAGAGTCGACGCGGTAAAGGCGATTTATCACGCAGGCTCCGGTCATCCGGGCGGGTCCCTTTCTGCGGCGGATATTATTACGGCGCTGTATTTCGGAGAGATGAACATTGATCCGGAGAATCCGAAGATGGAGGGAAGAGATAAGTTCGTTCTGTCTAAGGGTCATGCAGTTCCTGCGCAGTATGCCGCACTGGGCGAGAGAGGTTATTATCCGGTTGAGGATATGATGTCTCTGCGTCAGCTGGGAAGCCCGTTCCAGGGACATGCGAACATGCATAAGGTTCCAGGAATCGAGATGTCAACCGGATCCCTGGGTCAGGGATTTTCCGCAAGCGTCGGCATGGCACTGGCTGGAAAACTGGATAAGAGCAGCGGAAGAGTTTTTGTACTGCTCGGAGACGGCGAGCTGCAGGAAGGCATTGTCTGGGAGGCAGCGATGGCAGCAGGCCATTATAAGCTGAACAAGCTGACGGCGTTCGTAGACTGGAACAATCTTCAGATTGACGGACGTAACGATGATGTCATGACGGTTGCTCCGATTACCGATAAATTTGCGGCATTCGGCTGGAACACACTGGAAATCAACGGCCATGATTTCACAGAGATTTTTGACGCGATCGATAAGGCGAAAGCATGCACAGACAAGCCGACCGTCATCGTCGCTCACACCATCAAGGGTAAGGGCGTTGACTTTATGGAAGATCAGGCCGGATGGCACGGTAAGGCGCCGAGTGAGGAAGAAGCAAAGAGTGCAGTAGAACAGCTGGGAGGTACATGGTAATGGCAGATAAAATTGCAACAAGAGCCGCTTATGGTGAGTTCCTGGTTGAAGAGGGAAAGGTAAATCCGGATCTGGTTGTTCTGGATGCCGATCTTTCCGCTTCTACGAAGACCAATGGATTTGCCAAGGCATATCCGGACCGTTTCTTCGACATGGGAATCGCTGAGCAGAATATGATGGGCGTTGCGGCAGGACTTGCTCTGTCCGGAAAGACCGTCTGCGCGTCCAGTTTCGCGATGTTCGCGGCTGGAAGAGCATTCGAGATCATCCGTAATTCCATCGGATATACACACGCAAACGTAAAGGTCTGTGCAACACACGCAGGAATCACCGTGGGACCGGACGGCGCGAGCCATCAGACTTTCGAGGATCTGGCCCTGATGAGAACGATTCCGGGTATGACCGTTGTCTGCCCGTGCGACGCAGTCAGCACCAAGAAGCTTTTGAAGCAGGCTGTAGAAATGGACGGACCGGCATACATCCGCCTGGGCCGTGCAGCAGTTCCTGTATTCTATGAAGAGAGTGACGAACTGATCCTTGGAAAGGGCAACCAGCTCAGACCGGGACGTGATGTTACGGTCATCGCAACCGGAATCATGGTTGCTTCCGCAATGGAAGCCGCTTCTCAGATGGCGGAAGAGGGAATCGACGTCCGCGTCATCGATATCCACACACTGAAGCCGCTTGATGAGGACATCATCGTCAAGGCAGCTCAGGAGACCGGAAAAATCGTCACTGCGGAAGAGCATTCTGTAATCGGCGGTCTCGGCGGAGCAGTTGCTGAAGTTACCTCCAGAAAGTGCCCGTGCAGAATCGCCATGGTCGGACAGCACGATACATTCGGCGAATCCGGAAATCCGGACGAACTGCGGGAGAAATACGGAATGACAGCAGCAGATATTGTCAGTGCAATCCGCGAGATCTATTAATTCAGCGCAGACAGCAGAATAAGAACGTTAAGATGCCGCATCAGGAGTTTCATCCTGGTGCGGTTTTTTCGTGGACAAAAATCAACCGGCAAGGAAATTTTCTGCCTGCCGCCTGCCGCGCCCAGGCTGACGAACGTCCGGATTCCATGAACGATCAGTTAAATACTTCGGGTGATCTGTTTCGGCGTCAGTGGAAAAGTCGAAATCAGCCGGAAACAGTCGGAAAAGGAAGGAAAACGCCGAAATACGTCAGAATACGTCGGGAAAAGCCGGAATATGCCGGTTGAACCGCCGCCATCCGCTGTGCTAGCCTGTTCTTGAGGAGGTGCAGGGAGTGGAGAGATTGTTCATCAGGGAAAGAAGGGAAGAGACGGCGCCGGGGCATCTTTTGGGGGTAACCGGACTGTGCAGAGGAAGCGGGGTGACAGCAGCGGCTTCCTCTGCCGCTATGTTTCTGGCGGAGCAGGGGCTTGAGGTCAGATTTACAGAATGCGCTGTTCCCAGGCAGGGGCGCCCGCTTCTGTACGAGGCTGCTGCATTTTCCGAACGCTTCCGCGGGAGAAGCTTTCAGGATGTTTATTCGCTGCTTGCAGAAGAGAGGCCGATCTCCGGAAATCCGAATCTGGAGATGGGAGTCAGCTGGATTCTGGCGCCGCCGGAAAGCAGAGAAATATGTGCGGATTTTACAGAAAGCATGCGTGGAAGACTGATTCGGCATGGAATGAGAGCGGAATATGCTGTGTTTGACTGCCAGAGCGGTGATGAAGGGTGGTTCCCCTATATCAGGGATTTTGACGCAGTACTGGTTCTGGTGGATCCGCTTCCTTCAAGACTGGAGGCAGGTATGCCGGTGTTCAGAAAAATGAAGGCGCTGGAAAGTGAGGGGAAAGCCGCTGTGTTCTG
>Ga0214925_100369_pt1 | contig 24898 bp, 26 predicted proteins | sample Stichaenrichment_FD_168299 | JGI IMG/M metagenome (GOLD analysis project Ga0214925, IMG submission 168299) | Xylose enriched microbial communities from anaerobic bioreactor in Madison, Wisconsin, United States - 63SRT | ecosystem: Engineered > Bioreactor > Anaerobic > Unclassified | place: USA... | reverse complement strand
GATTTTTGAGTATCGGGTGTGACCGGTACTCTTTTTTTCTGTCATTATATCAAAAAAGCAGGTAGTTAAAAATCCTTGGATTTTTAACTACCTGCTTTTGAATTAAGGGACTTATGTCACAGCCTCATCCTGCTGATTACATAATCAATGCCAGTACTCGATCTAAGTTAGCTTCAAAATCTTCTTTACTCGTTTGTAAATTCCCCGCCGACTGCGAATGAACCGAAATATTTTCACCCAGTACCAAATCAATCAGTAACTGTGTGGCTCGTCGCAGATCATTTTCATTCTCAATACTGCTTTTCAGTAATTGCGTAATCAAACTGTATAAGCCTTGAAATGCCTCGGCAACAGCGGGATGTTCCCGATATTCAGAAAGTAACCCTAAATCATTAATCAGCTGTTGATCCTGATTACCAAAAACGATAATCATCGCTAATTTCTTTAACGCTGTTTGACCAGTTTCCCCCATTAGGTGCTGGTATAAATAAGCGAGCAGGTTCTGTAGGCTCTTTGCCATTGCTTTACCACGTAAATCGTCACTATTTTCCGCGTAACGATACATAGATTGTGGCTGGATATCTAATGCTTTGGCAACTTTTGTGATTGTCACTTCTTTAAATCCGGATTTCCTTGCGATTTCTAACGCAGCATTAATCACCAAATCATCGTTCAAAATTCTCTTTTTCATAACAACCTCCAAATTTTTTTCAAAAAAGGCTTGATAAACTTATCAACTAAGTTTATCATTACTTCTCGTAGCTTAGCAACTAAACATTAAGCTTAACGACTAAGTTTTTTCTTCGTTTAACATCATGATAACCCACAGGAGGCCGATAACAAAATGGCACAACAACACATTATTTCTTTAGAAGAACATTTCATTACACCCGACTTTGAAACTAACATTAAAACCGGTGATACCCCTCAGGCAAAAGCCATCCGTCAGATTCTCGACCGCTGTGAAAACTTAGGCGACTCACGAATTACCGAAATGGATGCAGCCGGTATTGATCGACAAATTATTTCACTTACGGCACCGGCCACTGAGAATATGGCTCCTGAAAAGGCCGTTCCGCTAGCTAAAAAGACCAATGATCTGCTTGGAAAAGCGGTTTTACAGTATCCTGAACGTTTCGGTGGTTTTGCAACACTACCTACAAGCGCACCAAAGGAAGCAGCTGCTGAATTAGAACGGACTGTTAGCGAGTATGGTTTTTCCGGTGCCTTAATTAACGGTATCAGCCAAGGCCGCTACATGGATGACCCCGATTTCGATCCCATTTTTGCCAAAGCAGAGTCATTGAACGTGCCGATTTATTTACACCCTGGTTTACCTTCGAAAACGGTTGTTGATGCTTGTTATCGCGGTAATTTTTCGGAACAAGTCACCGCACAGTTCAGCTCAGCAGGATTTGGCTGGCACATCGAAACTGCCATTCACATTATTCATCTGATTTTAGGTGGTGTCTTTGACAGACATCCCAATCTAAAATTAGTGACTGGTCATTTGGGCGAAGGTTTAATGTTTGCTGTCCAACGGTTAGACACTCTGTTGCCACCAGAAATTTCTAAATTACAGCATCCTGTTAGTTATTACCTGCAGAATAATATCTACTATACGATTTCGGGTTATAACTCCGAACCGCAATTTCTGGAACTCTATTCGCAAGTTGGTGCCGATCATATTCTCTTCTCCGTTGATTACCCTTACGTTTCAATGGCGGACACCCGGAAATTTGTTGAAAACTTACCAATCGATCCAAACTCTAAGAACAAAATTTTTGCAACTAACGCTGAAAAACTTTTAAACCGTAACTAAGTCCTTTACCTGGGAGGTAATCTTCATGAATGAATTAAACTTTGATCCAACACACACCGCTTTTGTCGGCATCGATTTACACGCTGGTCTTAATCTGCCCTATGCGCCATACACTTACCAGCAAGTAAGTGATAACGCCGTTAAGCTTGCTAACGCGGCTGCCAAAGCTGGTGCATTTATCGACCTCACTCAGATTCCAGTAACCGATGGCAAAGATCGTGTGATGCCAAAAACCGATATGGATTTAAAGACTGGCAGTGCACCAATTGCGAAGCCAGAACTCTTACCAGAACTAGCCCAAATTGATAGTGTTCATGTCACCCCTAAAATTGCTTGGAGCGGTTTTTACGGCACTGATTTAGAAATGGAATTACGTCGACGCCATATTGATACGATTGTTTTATTCGGGGTAGCTACCGAATACGGTGTGGATACTACGGCCAGAGATGCATATGATCGTGGCTATAACCAAATTTTCGTCGAAGATGCGATGACGGCATGGTCGCAAGAAGCCCAGACTTTTGAGACAGAAATAATCTTCCCTAAAATGGGACAGGTACGATCGACACAACAAGTGATTGATGCTTTAAATCAAAATTAACAGTGCGAAAATGTTTCACATGAAACATTTTCCAACGAAGAAACTTAAAAAAATACAAAAGACGCATTCTCAGACCAAAATTGGTCAAAAGAATGCGTCTTTGCTGTTCACACTAAAAGAATCCCTACTACATCGTTTCATTATAGCTACCTTCAATTAAATCGGCCAAGTCATCAACACTGTTGAACTTATCCAATCGCGCACTGATCCAGTGTGTTTTGGACATATGATAACCTGGTAAAAAGCCCGGCTGCACTTGCAAAATGGAGTTCAGCTCTGGTTCAACCTTTAAATCAACAATATCGATTTCATCCGTACCCGATAGACCGAGTTTGTTGGCTGGCACATTCATGACTAAGCCAAACCACTTACCGTTAGGATGACGGATGGCAACATAGTCTGGAAAATGTTTAAAGGGTTTATCGACTTCTGAATTATACTCATTTTGACAATATTCAATGAGTTGGTCTCGTGTCATACTAATCACCTCAAGATTGATATTTTCAGTATGTCAATCGTACTGAATTGAACTTAACAAAGGTTCCCAAACACACTTTATACTAAGTTTATCACCGTTTACCGCGTTATTCTCGCATTCTCTGTTTTTACATTCAGTTATGCTATAAAGCGTTAAAATAGTCGTATTGAAGGAGCGTGACCACCATGACCACAACCATTATTGGCTATCCGCGTATCGGTCGACACCTTGAACTAAAAAAGGCAGTTGAGGCCTACCATAGCCGGACGATTACCGCTGCTGACTTAAATCGGATTGCAGCTCAAATTCGCCAGCAAAACTGGCAAACACAAGCTCAAGCTGGCATCGACTGGCTACCTGTGAATGATTTTTCGTACGAAGACCAAGTGCTTGATACTGCTGCACTTTTCAATCTTATTCCGCAACGGTTTCAGCAATTACAACTGTCACCGCTGGATACTTATTTCGCAATGGCACGGGGTACTCAAACGGCTACGGGGTTCCTACCACCGCTAAAGATGGCAACTTGGTTTAACACTCGGTATGGCTATTTCATTCCTGAATTAGACGATAGCACCACTATTCAACTAACAGGAACTAAACCCTTCGATGAATTTAAGGAAGCCAAACAACTGGGCTACCACGCTCGACCGACAATTATCGGACCATATACCTTATTGAAATTCAGCCGAATCACTGGCACTCAGAAAATTTCTGATTACATCGAGGGTTTTGTGGCCGCTTACGCTCAATTATTCAAACAGTTTGACCAACTTGGGGCTGATTGGCTTCAACTGGATGAGTCTGCGCTAGTATTAGCACCAACAAAGGCTGATTTGGCGTTATTCAGACATATTTATACTGCACTACTACCCCAAAAAGGTCAGCTGAAGATATTACTGCAAACGGCTTACGGTGATGTTCGAGAAGCATATACCCAGCTAATTTCACAGGATTTTGATGCGCTTGGATTAGACTTTATCGATGGTCAGCAAACAGAAGCCTGCATTCAAGAACAGGGCTTTCCTGATAACAAGATTCTCTTTGCCGGTATCGTTAACGGACGTAATGTCTGGCGCACCAACTATCAAACTGTACTGAATCAATTGCATCGGCTACCAGTCAAACACGTGGTGCTCTCCACCTCGTGCTCTTTACTTCATCTCCCGATTTCTTTAAAAAGTGAAACAACGCTGCCTGAGCATGTGCGCCCCTACCTCGCATTTGCCGACGAAAAGCTTGCTGACTTAGTTGCCATAAACGACTTGTTAGCAGGTCGAAAACCTGCCCTTCTCTTGGCTAATCAACAACTATTCAATCACTCACGTGGTGCCGAAAACACTCGGGTAACTGAACGGCTTCAGACGCTAACTAGTGCCGATTATCACCGCCAACCAGAACGGGCTGTGCGACAACAAGTGCAGCAACGGGCTGTGCCATTACCAATGCTGCCAACAACGACCATCGGTTCATTTCCACAAACCGCGGCTGATCAGCAACGTAAAATGGCCTTTAAGCAGGGAAAATTAACCCAATCTCAGTTCCAATCTGCCACTCATAAGCGAATGCAAGCATGTCTCACAGAACAGACTAAGCTTGGCCTAGATGTTCTGGTCACCGGTGAATATGACCGGGATGATATGATCAGCGACTTCGATCATCAACTCAGCGGCTTTTTATTCACGGAGCATGCTTGGATTCAGACGTTTGGTACCTATTGCGCACAGCCACCCATTATCTGGGGTGATATTGCCTGGACGCATCCGATCACCGTGGCTGAAACTGCCGCCGCCCAGCAACTCACGAATCGACCTGTAAAAGGTGTGCTAACCGGTCCCCTTACTTTGGTTAATTGGGCTTATCCTCGCGAAGACGTGCCCTTACGTGTGAGTGCCACTCAGATTGCACTGGCGTTACAAGATGAAGCGCATGCTCTAGAAACGAACGGAATTCACATCATTCAAATTGATGAACCTGCTTTTCGCAGTCAATTACCCTTACGGCGAACTGATTGGTATATGGGATATTTCAACTGGGCAATTAAAGTCATTCGATTAGTCGCGAGTCGGTTACAATCTACTACCCGCTTTCATATTCATATGTGCTATGACCACTACACCGATATTTTAGACGTTCTGGATCAAATCGATGCCGATGCACTGTCACTGTCAGCTAAGGATCCAACGTTATTAGATGCACTGCACGATGCGCATTTCACCACACCAGTAGGTTTAGGTATGTTTGATACAGCGCAATTTAAACTCTCTACAACTGATACACTAGTAATCAAATTACAAGCTAGTATTAAACAACTCGGGCCAGAGCACCTTTGGGTCAATCCGGATTGTGGGCTAAAAACGTTACCTGAGGCAGATGCATTAACTAGTTTAGAGCGAATGGTACAAGCCACGAGACAAGTTCGTAAAACAATTTAACGGTGTCCACTGGTATCGTCATCGGTTTAAGCAGTATAATGTTTATCTGTTGTATGTTTTATCGCCATACAAAACCGCAACACTTAAATAATTAATCAACTAGGAGTTTTCTAATGACCAAACCAATGAACAAAGTTTTAAAAGCACAGTTTTTTGTGGATGATCTATCCGATGACCAAAAAAATGTGATTACGAATATCAACGCCTATATCAAACAAGGACTCACCGGCAAGACCTCATCAGTTGCCATTATCGAAGGCGCTGCGGGAACTGGTAAATCAGTTGTTTTAATGGAGCTGGTTCGCCAATACATGACGGACAAGCGCTACAAGACTTCACTGGTGGTCAACCATCCCGAATTATATAAAGCCTATCGCGAAATGGGTTCAGCCATTCCTAACATGAATGTCAGCACGATTCGCCGCCCCACATCTCTAATTAACTACGCGCAAAAGAACCACGAAAAATACGACATTATTTTCGTCGACGAAGCGCATCTGCTGTATTCTAAATCAGAACCTTACGCTCATTACCGCGGTCAAAACCAACTAACTGATTTGATGAACTTGGCCAAGGTCGTCGTTGTTGTTTACGATTTTGATCAAGTCTTCCAATCAAAGATGTACTGGGACAAGAAACTACTCTTCAAAACCATTGGTAATCACCCTTACAAACAGTTCGACATGAACTTCCAGTACCGGATGGTGGCCAGCGACGAACAGGTTAAATGGATGAACGATTTAACCGAAGAGAAGCCCATTAAACCATTTCCAGATAACAGCGATTTCGAATTTAAAGTATTCGATAAAGCTGGCGAAATGTTCGAAAAAATTAAGGAACAAAATAAGAAATATGGCATGAGCCGTATGGTTGCCACATCAGGTTTCCCACGGATTGATGGCCGCCACAACGTTGAAATGGATACTTTCAACCTGCCTTGGGATGAATGGGACCCACAACGGACACCATGGGCAAAGCGTGAAGGCTCCATTACTCAAGTTGGAACCATTTATACGCTGCAAGGCTTTGACTTAAACTACGTGGGTATGGTAATTGGACCATCTTTTGGTTACGACAAAGAAACAGATACCATGACCGTCATTCCCGAAAAATATTCTCATAAGGAAGTCTTTAAGAAACGGAAGGACATTAAGTTTAGCCGTGATGAATACAAAGCCTTTATTGCGAACGTCTTGAACGTGTTGATCAAGCGTGGTAAGTACGGACTTTATCTGACTGCTTATGATGATGCTTTGCGGGCGCGGTTGCTGGAATTGAATGAAACGGGAAAGTAAGTTTGCTTCGTTAAACCAAACTAGCTGCAAAATAAAAAACAGGCCGAGAAATTATTATTCTCGATCTGTTTTTTTAATCATTGATCAATCCGCATCCCCAGAAACGCCAATCGGAGTATAGTACGTCACTCCACCAAGCGAATAAAGACTAACAAAGCTTGAAACATCCGAATCCTCATCATGTGAAGGGATTGTTACTGGCTTGTGCAAATTAGTCATGGCTAAACGATATTCGTAAGCACCCTTTTTACCAACACGAGTGGTCTTGAAGCCCTTTAATGCAGAACTTAAATATAAGTAACGTGTGTTGCCTTTAGTTGTGGTCTTCTTAATTTTTACCGAAGCAATTGGCTTATTTAAATAATAGTCCATCCAGCTCTTAACGGAACCTTTTTTGTGAACTTCAACATACCCATTAGTCGTAATTTGTACGCTCTGACTCGGATAAACAGCCCGATACTGCTTAGCAACCGAAGTTCCGCCTAAGTATAAATCACCATAACTCCAAGTTGGTAAATAAGCCGGCGTCGAAATTTTCTTGAAGGAACTAATGGCGGTAGAATAGCCATCACCATCGGCCAAGTAACCCTTTTTAACCGATTTATTGACCAATGCATAGTTTAACTGGCCACCCATGAAATCTAGTTGAGCGTTCATTTTACCAGTCGTATTGCTTTTACCTAGCTGACCGCCAACAATGGTGTCCTTCGGTAAAGTCACCAACTTCGTGTAACCCTTATCTGAACCAATTTGAGCGTATTCCAGATGAACTTTAGTTGCTCGTTTGGTCTGATAGTAATTATTCGTGTTTAAGAACTGACGATTAACGGTTGTTCCGTTGATTTTTACTGCTGACGCATAAGCACTGGTTGTCCCAGTCCCAACAGCTACAAAAGCTGCCAAACTTAACAATCCAGCTATAATTTCTTTACGCATATGAAATCCTTCTCTCCCTATTATCTACTACATAGTTTAAGTTTATACTCCCCCGAAAATAATACAAATTTCAAACTGATTCACGCCCCACTCTTTTTAAAACACAAAACGGTGTCACTTATGATACGGACTGCCCTCATTAATCATAAACGCCCGGTAAATCTGCTCGGTCAACACTAACCGCATCAATTGGTGAGGCAGCGTGAACCGCCCAAACGAAATCTGCGTATCCGCTCGTTTCAAAACTTCTGGCGCTAATCCCAGTGAGCCACCGATCACAAAGGTAATATCAGAATGGCCGTAAGTGGTCAGGTCCTTGATTTCCTTAGCGAATTCCTCCGATGACCGTTCTTTCCCCAAAATAGCCAACGCATAAACGTATTCTCGGTCTTTAATCTTGGAAAGAATCCGTTCGCCCTCTTTTTCCATAACTTGTTCCATCTCTGCGTCACTTAAACTTTCTGGCGCTTTTTCGTCTGGCACTTCCACGATTTCAAATTTGCAAAACCGCGACAGCCGTTTAGCGTATTCGGCAATTCCCTGTTTAAAATACTTCTCTTTTAATTTACCAACAACTACCAGTTTAATGTTCATAACTTTTCCCTCATTTTAAGTTGTCCACAAAGTTATCCACAACCCATTTTGTGCTTGATTTGAATCTTTGTGGACAAAAATCTGTTTGCTAACAACGAATATTCATTTTCATTGCATCGTACTTTATCGCTCTTATTGTACCAATGTAAACGCCGTCATAGCAACGTTTTATTAAAATTTAGTTAGCGATGTTTTCAAGTTATCCACAGCCTGTTAATAGTTTTTAGGAAACGCCTGGAGAAAATCAGTGATTACGGTGTTTCCATCCATTTAAATGTTATCCACAAAGTTATCCACAGTTTCTTGTGGATTACTCACACTTCCGAATTTTCCACAAGGATAACGCTTTCCTTATTCGACTGTGTCTTCCTTGCGTTCCCATTACTATGTATTTATCCACTTGTGTATAACTCGAACATTCGTCTTTTTCAATATAACTGAAAAGGCTGAAACCCGCAAAACAGGTTTCAGCCTTTTCTTCACATACACTATTTTTCTAATTATTGATTCAATTGTGACGTTGTTTCAGTCAATTTTACTTTAGCGGTCTTCTGATTACCATTGTGGTAATACGTTACCGTAACCATATCGTTGACCTTGTACTTATACAATAGATCTCTCAACGTTGAATTCGTACTGATCTTCTTGCCATCTAAGGCGGTAATCACATCGTATTTCTCGAGCCCAGCACGGCCAGCTGGTGTTGAAGAACCTGGTTTCTCCATAATGACAACCCCGTTTTCAACACTGGATGGCAACTTCAAGATCGATTTTTGCTGTGTCTTTGAAATTTCTGACAAATCAACGTACTTGATACCTAACGCTGGACGAACGATCTTACCGTTCTTGATCAGCTGATTGATTACGGAAACCACTTCGTTACTTGGAATAGCAAAGCCCATTCCCTCAACGCTGGTCCCTGTACCACTGCTAGCAAGCTTCATGGAATTGATTCCGACCACTTGGCCAGCAAGGTTGATCAGCGGACCACCTGAGTTTCCAGGGTTGATAGCCGCATCCGTTTGAATGACGGTTGCGTTACCAGTCTGCTGGTTGGTCGTCTCATCCGTTGTGGCCACGGTCCGCTTCTTAGCTGAAATAATCCCTTCAGTTAGTGAAGTGGCATATTGTGAACCCAGTGGAGAGCCGATTGCCAAAGCGGTTTCGCCAACCTTAATGTTATCCGAGTTACCAAATGTGGCAACTTTAGAAACATCCGCGCTATTAACCTTCAATACGGCTAAATCAGTCACTGCATCTTTACCAACTAACTTAGCATCAATTTTCTTACCGTTACTTAAAATCACTTCAAGTGCGTTAGAACCGGAAACCACGTGATTGTTAGTCACGATATAAGCACTGTTTCCAGCCTTTTTATAAATCACACCTGAGCCCTCTGAACTGGCCTGCAGACTGCCGCTAGACGATGAGTCACTGCTTGAATCGCTGCCTCCCAAAATACCATTTAAAGTATTGGACGACTGATTTTCTTTTTGCAAATTAATGACTGAAACCACTGAATCCTTCACGTTTGAGAAGGCTTTAGAAGCCTGTGAACTGACATTCACCTTCATGTTGCTAGTTGAGGCAGTCCCAGATTTGTTGGAGCCGGCTGGAACAGACGTTGTATCGCGATTACTGATGTAATTGGCACCACCGTACGCAATACCACCACCAAGTAAGCCTGCTACCAACGCCGTTACAGCAACCTTAATAAGCAGCCCACGGTTATTATTTGATCCTGGTTTTTGTTGATTATCCATACTTCCGCGCAAATCGCGCTTCCCTCCTTGTATGTCATCACAATTTAGGCAAAGTGATGAACGCAGTTATTTAGGTTGTGACGCAACCCCTAAACTTGATCAACCTACTGACTTATGCATCTATTGTATCGATGAGATGTGAAATTTGTTTGAATCTTTACTCGTAAAAAGGATAAGATTTTTCTAAAGATTTATTAAGCAACTAAAGGGTGACTAAGCCGCTAGCCTTTTCCGGATCCGTATCCAAAATTTTAAAATCGTGATTAACACCAAAATCATGGTCTTCCATGATTGAAGCAACGGTAAGATGGGCCAGTGATTTCATATTATTTTCCTGACTGAGATGACCGAGGAAAATTCGCTTAGTGTGATTACCCAAAACGTCCATCATCACATCAGCACCGTCTTCATTACTTAAATGACCCGTATCGCTTAGAATTCGTTGCTTAAGTGGCCATGAATAACTGCCCATCCGCAACATTTCGACGTCATGGTTGCACTCCATTAAGTAAGCGTCCGCATCTTTGATAACACCCTCGACATGGTCTGAAACATAACCGGTGTCCGTGAGTACCACAAAACTCTTACCACCGCTGTGAACGGCATAAAATTGCGGTTCAGCAGCATCGTGAGACACTGTGAAGCTTTCCACGTCTAAATCACCCATGCTCAGCACGGAATCAGGTGCAATAATGTTCCTTTGTTCCGTGGGAATTTTACCGATTTTGCTAGCCATCGCATCCCAGGTTCCCTGGTTAGCGTATACGTCCATTCCGTAACGCCGTGCTAAAACCCCGACGCCTTTACGGTGATCTGAATGTTCATGCGTCACGAAAAGTGAATCCACATCACTCAAGTCGCGTCCGATAGACTGCATGAGATTTTCGATTTTCTTGCCACTTAAACCGGCATCGATTAAAATCTTGTGCTCAGCCGTTTCAATATACGTACAGTTTCCGGTACTGCCACTGGCTAACACACTGACCTTTAAGCTGTCATTTTGCTCTTGCATAAACCGACCAACTTCCCTTTATTTATAAATACAAAAACCCCGCCAACATGGTCATTGGTAGGGCCGTGAATAAACTTATCCGTACTCACTTCTCAATGATTGTTCGTCGTTACTATTACAACGCATTTTACGCCGAAACGCAATCATTAAATATTGCTTGCAAGTGACTATGTGAGTGTAAAAATTTCTGAATTAGCATTACTTGTTTGATTATTATCGCCAGTCTTGATAACTTCACCCGTGTAAGCATTCACCCGCTTCAAAATGGTGGAAGATGAATTGTTGAGCTTCACGGCAAATACCCAAGTTGGCAAAAAGACATACTGTCCGCGGGCAGTTAAAAGTCTCGTGTAAGCTAAGTGAACCCAGGTTACTTTGGCACCGTTAGGAATCTCATTGTACTGGTACAGCCAAGTCAACGCTCGTTCTTCACTGATCGTCTTGGAAGCTTCCTTCAACATCTTAACGCCTTCCAAGTAATTCTGGCTGTAACCAATAACCTGGTTCTTACCATTAAGATCGAAACGGATTTGACAATAGCGTGAATAAATCGGCTTCTGTGCAACCCGTTGCACATAAATAATCTCACTCTTGCTAGATAGTTGCTCACTGTAACTATAATGCTTGCCTTCAGCAATTAATCCAGGATCCGCAACCACTTTATCTAAAGTCTGTTTAACTGATCCATTAGTTAACTTAAGTGGCTGTTTAAATTCACTCACCAGTTCATCACCGCTGAAACGGATATCCTGCTGCTGCAGTTCAGGTGCGTCCTGTCGCAAAGTGTTCCCGTTATTTCCTGAGAAATAATAACCTTCATGCGTTTTGGTAGTCGGCTTACTATACGTAATTTGATCCTTCCGCATTTCCTCCAGAATGTTGTTACTTCCTGAAGCAGTCGAATCACCAACGCTATTACGGTTATACGATAGAAATAAGAGCACATCCATAATGATAAAAATCACCAAGAAAATTGACTGAATGCGTTTAAAATTCACGTCCGGCTACCCCCTTTCACTGTTGACCGATCAGTTTGCGATAATTTTCCCACTGATTACCGATCTTAACGTACCACGTTGGTGATAAATCAACGACCTTGGGTAGCGACTTATCACGAACCCACTCATAACCTAACTCAATGCCTTGAATCTTGCTTTCGTGAGTACCAGCTGCCTCAAGTTGTTTGATAAGCTCATTAGTCGACATGATTGTGGCCGAACTTTGCACTGGTGGAATCGGCACCTGCAAACTGTCCAGTGAAAATTTCATTCGGTACGAAGATTGGTCCAGTACTTTCATCTGAATCGCACCAAAGTCACTTTGATCAAAGACTGGCACCCCACCGGCGTATGTTCGGAAAACAGCGGTATCGCTTCCTGAATCATAGGAATAAAAACGAACGCTATCCAATGGCATTCCTACCATCACTAACTGTTCATAAATACCGTTCATTGTTTGTAAGAAACTATTACTCTTAATCTGAGCATTATAGTTAGTGAAGTTAACAGTATCCGTTGATTCATCAACCGTCATATGCCGGAAACCGTGATCATCATAATCGGTGCTATTTTTGTGCCGCTTGATTTGAACGTTACTGTTAGAATTGGTCGTCATAATCCGGTTAGCATAATAATCTTGCGTCTGCTGCGATAACTGATAACTATAAGTTCGTAGCTTAACATTGTGAGGGTAGTTTAAAATCACTTTACCATTAAGTAATTTAAAAGTGACCTGGTGCTTAACCATTTTATCCGCCAAAACATGACGTAGCTTATCAGAACGATTATTCTTAAGGGTCACTCGAACGATTCGATAACCCTGATCGTTCAACAAATAAAGGTGATTGGGATCATTGAGCAGAAACTGCATTCGGTTGAACTTTTGGTTCGGCACTTTCAACTGATTATTGAACGCCTTACGGAAAAAGTTAACTGAGATAGCAGAATTATAATTCATTAACACAGTCCCTTTTCGCTTTAACTGCGCGAGATAGGTTTTCGAATTCCCTCGACTGATACTTTTAGCTTTTTCAGCCGTAAAATGACTCATTCTATTACGTAAATCAGTTGCCACGTTAACCCGATTATTAGTTAATAGTTCTTGTTTACCCGCAGCATTGGTTGAGATAATCTGTGATGGTAAGTAGATATCCTGAAAGGTTGTATTACTGGTACTATCAGAATTTTTAGTCACTTTCGTTCGACTGCTTAAGTTAGAGTGAGCCGGGTTGGTCCATATCATACCTGAAAGACCCAAACTAACTAGCAATGCCGCTACCAAACTCGTTGGCAGCCATAAATTTCTAAGCTTCATCCCAAAGATCATCCCCCTCATCGTAAGGTTCGTATGGCAGTGAAATATAGAAAGTAGAGCCATGTCCTTCACGACTCTCTACCCAGATTTTACCGCCCAACGACTGGATAACCTCTTTGGAAATGGCTAAACCAAGTCCAGTACCGCCTTGTGCCCGCGAACGCGCCTTATCTACTCGGTAGAACCGATCGAAGACGTGTGGTATATCTGCTCGCGGAATTCCCAGTCCTTGATCAGCAATACTGATAATCACGTTATTATTTGTTTCAATTAAACGACAGGTAATCACACCGCCATCTGGCGAATACTTGATTGCATTGTTCATGATGTTATCGATCACCTGTGTAAAGTGATCGGTATCAATCTCGACCCATAAATCACGTTTAGTGAACTCTCGTTTAATCGTGTAGTGCTTATCAGACCGGTCTTTCTGTTCATCGCTATCAATGATCATATCAAACCGATTCAAAATGTAGTTATAGAGTTCATTTAAATTAACCAGCTCTAAATTAAGCTTTTGCGTACCCGAATCCATTCTTGAAAGTGTCAATAAGTCGTTGATCATGCGAATCATACGATCCGTTTCTTCCTGTGTCACTTTCAAAAACTTCGGTGCAATCTTAGGATCTTTCCAAGCACCATCGGATAAGGCTTCCACGTACGACCGAACGCTGGTCAACGGTGTCCGTAATTCATGAGACACGTTTGAAACGAATTCTTTTCTATCTTGATCAATCTTTTGCTGTTCAGTCACATCGTGCAATACGCACGCTAAACCGCTAATAAACCCAGATTCACGCTGAATCAGTGAGAAGTACGCCTGCAGGATCAAATCGTGGTCATCGGTGGAGAAATCCAGCATAATTTCATCTGGATCCTCCAGCAAATCACGCAAGGTATATTGCTTACGGATATTCAAAATATCTAGAATCGATTGTCCAATGGCCTGATCAGAGTCCACGTCCAAGAATTCTACCGCTGTTTCGTTGATAATCGTGACGTTACCGCGACGATCGGTGGCGATAACCCCGTCAGTCATATGTGCCAAAACAGAATTCAGCCGTCGTCGCTCAGACTCAGTGGACTCTTGGGCCTCTTCCACACGAACAGAAAGGTTATTAACTGCACTGGCTAACTGACCCAACTCGTCGTTTCCGTATACCTGAACCTGCCCAGAATAGTCTCCTCGGGCGATTCGTTGCGTTTGTTCCTTCATTTCGGTAATTGGGACGGTAATTGCCCGGGAAATAACGATTGATAGAACAAGTCCCATGATAATAGCAATTACGGCCGCAACAAGGTATATGGCAGTAACTTTACTAATACTGTCATAGACACTTGCCAGGTTTGCACGAATGTACACAACGCCAACGGAAGTACTGCTTCCGCTGCTTTGTTTCATCAGTGGTGTGACCTTAGTGTAATAATATTGATTTGTCGACGAATCAAACGTCGTTGTTTCACTTCCGGCACTGTTATTATAAATGACCTTTTTAACGGTGTCGTCCGTCGTTTTTTGCCCAACGATCTGTTGATTATTGGCCTCATTTGTTCCCCGAATGGTGCCTTTATTATCAATAACAAGGATTTGTGCATTCGCCGTGCTAGGAATATTTGCATCAGACAGAAGAATGCGAATCTGTCTGTTAGAAGCGTTTGTATTTGATCGTGACAGCTGGGTCGTTAAGTTCGTACTGACGTAGCGCTGCAGTGAAATTTGGCTCTTAAATTGCCGCAAATTCTGCGTTTCCAGCTGCTGTACAAAAACGGCGCCGACAATTTCCAATGTAATAATGAGCATCATCGCGAATACGAACGCGATTTTGAATTGTATCGAATGATACCATTTAATTTTTCGTTTCACGCTACCGTTTACCCCTTAAACGCCTTGCACGCGTAATATTACGCCTGACCCGACTCACTTTCAGTATTTCGTAAATAATAACCAACCCCACGACGAGTAACTAACCAAGTTGGGTGGCTGGGACTATCTTCAATCTTTTCACGTAGTCGACGCACAGTAACATCGACTGTTCGCACATCACCAAAATAATCGTAACCCCACACCGTCTGAAGTAAGTGTTCACGAGTCATTACTTGGCCAATATGCTGTGCTAAGTAATGCAGTAACTCAAATTCACGGTGAGTTAATTCAATATTTTGACCACGTTTTGTCACCGAATAAGCATCCGGATGAATTACCAGATCGCCAATTTCGATATCCTTATTTTCTTCCTCTTCAGGCTGAGCTGCGTTAACGGTATTTTGTCGACGCAAATTCGCCTTAACTCTAGCAACCAGTTCACGGTTTGAAAATGGCTTAGTGACATAGTCATCCGCACCAAGTTCCAAGCCCAAAACCTTATCTAACTCAGAGTCTTTGGCAGTTACCATAATGATTGGCATATCATGCTTCATCCGTACCTGACGGGCAACTTCCAGCCCATCGATCTTAGGTAACATTAAATCTAGAATGATCAAATCTGGATTAACTTCTTCAACTTGTTTAAGTGCTTCTTCACCATCATGGGCGACGACCACTTCGTATCCTTCTTTAGTTAGGTTAAATTTTACAATATCAGTAATTGGTTTTTCATCATCGACAACGAGAATAACTTTTTTCATCTGAACATGTCCTCCTTCAGATAACGATTCGTTCAAGTATTATAGTTTTAGTTTTAGGTGCTTTTCGGTCATTCCTACACAGTAGCACGAGCCATGTAGGTGCATTCAAGTAGTGGCAGCCATATTTAAATCATGTCTGCACAAAGTTTATTATATCACAGTATTTTACATTACGCGAAATGGTGAAAACTGGGATGTAGCAAGCATTTATCGCATAAATAGCAAAACATTTGTATGCTACAATTAATTTTCTTGAAAATGAGATACCGTCACTCTAAGAAGCTGTCTAAAATCTCTTAAGTAATAGTGCTAAAAACGCTAAAACGACCATTTGCAGACTGGTGGTTAATTGACGCTCACAATTTTTCCAAAGTCGCCGACAATTCTCTAGCCAACTAAAAGATCGTTCGACTACCCAACGTTGGGGCATGACTTCGAATCGATGCAACTCATTGCGCTTCGCAACCTGCACGGTTGCGTTTAAATTACTGGCTACATCGAGCTGAAAATTAACGCCTGAATAACCACCATCAACTAAGACATTTTGAACCTGGCGTAAATGCATGGTATGTAAAGCGATCATTGCACTGGCCCCGTCTCGATCAGAGACGTTCGCTCGCGTCATGTGAATGGCCTATGGAAAGCCATTGATATCAACTGCCAGATGGCGCTTAATCCCCGAGATTTTCTTACCAGCGTCGTAACCTTTGCTTTCAGCAGTAGCGGTGTTTTTGACGCTCAGAGCGTCAAAGATAAAGCTGAACGTCCTTGGTAAGTTTGCCGAGCAATGACAATTTTTTTAAACTTGTTCCCATAGAGAATCAGCGGTGGGCTTAGCTTTAGTTGACCAAATTTTGTAATAGGTGTAAACTGACCGCCATTCTGGAAAATCAACTGGGACTTAACGTCGTTGGCAACCGGTTTTCAAGGCATACAAGACCGCACAGAAGATCTCTTAAAGGTCATATTTTCGAGGCTGGGTTCACTTGCGAAAATTTTCTAATGCTGGTTGAATTAATTCAAATTGTTGCCGGGTAATATTGCTGGGATAATTTTTCATGGCTTAAACTCGCTTTTTACATAGAAGTATATCAAAAATCATAGATCTTGGACAGCTTCTAAGGGAAGGCATTCCCTATTTCTATACAATTCAGAAATCCTTTATGCATTTACACAAGATATTTTACGCTCTCCGACTAACTCGTTCTTGGCTTATTATTGGCTAAATTTACAGTTTTTCAGCGGGTTTAAACCAATTTAAGTATATCTTTATATGTTAACTGGCTAAAATGGCGAAGAAACCATTTTAGGGCTAAATCTCAGCATTACAAAAGGACCCAGGCCGATAATCATCGGTCTGGGTCCTTAACAAACGCCATGACAAATTATGATTTAAACAACCCTTTAGTTAATTAATGGAACTGCATGCCGCCATCAACAATGATTGTCTGGCCGGTAATATAATTAGAATCTTTACCAGCCAGGAATGAGACGGCAGCGGCCACATCTTCGGGCTCTGATAACCGTTTCAAAGCAATATCTTTTGCGAATTGTTGCATGCCCCACTCATCGTCTTTACCGGCATTCTTACCAACTTGATGTGCAATATCAAACATCATCGGTGTCTTAACAATACCTGGTGCATAAGCATTGGCCGTAATACCTTCTTCAGCCAAATCACGAGCAAGCACTTGAGTGATCCCACGAACTGCAAATTTGGTTCCTGAATAAAGGGCCAGGTTAGGATTCCCAACAACACCGGCTTGTGAAGTTGCATTGATAATCTTACCGCCGTGTCCTAATTTCTTGAAGGCTTGATGAGCGGCCTGAGCACCCCAGAGAACGCCACCAACGTTAACGCCGTATACGAGTCGGAATTGATCCGGTGTAATGGTATCCAAAGGTGTGGTTGGTCCAAGGCCTGCATTATTGACAATCACGTCAAAGCCGCCCAATTTATCCACAGTTTCATTAACAGCAGAAAAGACAGAATCACGATCTGCAACATCTACCTTAACGCCAATGGCCTGACTGCCATCCGGCGATAATTTAGCGGCTACCTTATTTGCATTATCGATATTCAAATCCGCAACTGCTACCTTAAAGCCATCTTCGTGTAACCGTGTTGCAATTGCTTCACCAATTCCTTGACCGCCGCCTGTAACCAACGCTACTTTTTCTGCCATAATAAGCGCCTCCATTTTCTTTTTTGTATCCGCTTACATTATACTTCGCAAGCAAATAATTCACAATAAGAAAAAGGCCTTTTTCATTGTGAATCACATGATATAGTCAGCAATGACTTTCCTTGCTCCAACTAGCTAATAATTTTAGCGATTGCTTTATTGCTGAGGTTGATAAAAAGGGTCTCCCTGGGGGTGGGTGGCCAAGTATTGCTCAAAGTTATTCTGAGTGATGGCGTCCAAATCTTTAACTGAGTTAGTTGTAATCGTCTTGACGGTCTTTAATTGTCGTGCGACTTGGCGATCAGCAGCCTCGGTTAACTTGTGAATCCCGGTAATGATCACTAAAACCGGTTTAACCTGGCCAGTCACTTCTACCCAAGCTAATTGACCAATCGCAAGATTCTTTTTCCCCATGGTTTTGTGATGGCGAACCCGCCATTGATAACTTTTAAGACTAAAATAATGATTCTTATTCACATGATGGCCGTTAATAACGGTTTCGATATGATGAGTTGATGCCATAAAATTCCTCCATTCTGTTAATAACCAACTTAGAGTTAATCAGCTAAGGCCTCCTAAAAAACTACGTAAAATATTTTTTGCTTTTTTATTTACCAAGATAAACTTAAGGAGGTAACTTCAATTAAGCTACTTTGCCGAAAATATTGTTAACGGATAAAGTCTCTTCTCAACGGAAGAGATTTTATTGATTAACCAAGCCGCTTATAATATACATCGTACACCTAAGTGTACAAAATTTATCTCGGTAAAATATGCGTAATTGGCCTGCCCATCACCCTATGAGCGGGCCCTTTGCGTCTGTTGATAGCACGATGTTTAACTAGGCCCTACCCTATTGTATTCAATCGAAAGTTGGATTATTATTAGTTACATATAAGTGTTCCGGAGGCGTTCTGAAAACGACAAAAATTGGTTACGCACGTGTTAGTACTCGTGAGCAAAATCTAGCCCGGCAAATTGAACAACTACAAGCAGCTGGAGTAACAAAAATTTTTCAAGAGAAACTTTCTGGAAAAAATGCTGCCCGCCCACAACTTCAAGCCATGCTGAATTATCTTCGTGACGATGATGAGGTAATTGTCTTAAGTTTAGATCGGTTAGGTAGAAATTCAGCCGATTTAACAGAAATTATGGAAGCCATTCGCCATAAGGGGGCCACCTTAAACATTTTAAATTTACCGAGCTTTAATAGTATTGAAAACCCTAACTTACGTAACTTGATTACCAATATCATTATTGAGCTTTATAAATATATGGCCCAAGAAGAACGTGAGACAATCAAGGTAAGACAGCGACAAGGGATTGAAATTGCTAAACGGCAGGGAAAATATCATGGTAAAGTTCGTGAATATGGACCACATTCACCGAATCGTCAGAAACGCTTTATTTATAAAGAAGCCTGTCGTTTGCTAACGCGACGGGAACAGGGAGAGGAATTAACCAAACGGCAGATTGCGCGGATGTTGGGAATTGCACCGGTAACTTTATATCGGATTGAAAAGTATCGTGCCGAAGAAAGCTAAGAACTCATTTATGTTGTTAGTGTGAAAAGAGTTTGGCTTTTTAATGTAATAACAACTAAATTGATAACGAGGCGCAATGTTTTTGTGTTAAATTAGGCTTATTATGTAACAATACAGGAGTTGATTTACATGGAATCTGAAAAACAAGATAAACAAAAAAACACTATAAGTGAAAAAGTAAAGCAAGCTTTGCTTGACAATAGTAATGCCATTAGTAATCTTGAAAACGACTAAGATCTCCTTTGACAGGGCACACTTCTATGTAAAAAAGCGAATTTGAGTCATAAAAAATTAATGGGATCACTGATTTATGGATTCATTCTGCTCATTTGCGGAGTTGTCGTCAATCTCATTTTTAATTATTTCGACTTTTATCATAACGATCGAGGTTGCCCGGATAATTCAAGTCCCGTCATCGAATAATATGGCTAAACTCAAATAATTGTATCTTATAACACATTTTATTATGTGATTTATTGCACCCAAAAATCCTATTGAACCAGTCTTAAAGATTAGTTTAATAGGATTTTATGATTGAACGGTCAAGAACCACAGTTATATGGCTCCTCTAACCGACTAATTTAATATGAGTAATCAAGACGTGACATTTTATTGATAAGATGGATGGACTTTAGAATTAATCAGAATTTGAGGCGCTCCTTCTTTGCCTACAACAACTTCATTAACCGCATTTAAAAACAAGCCATGTTCAACCACGCCAACGGTATTAATTAATGTATCGGCCAGTTTATCGGGATTGTTAATTTCATGCAGGTGAAGATCCAAAATGATGTTATTTGAATCCGTTTTAAAGACCTTGCCGTCCTTATCAGTCCTGACAACCGGATTGAACCCGGCATCGGAAAATTTTTTCAAAACATGATGACTGCCGAAAGGCTCTACGTCAACAGCTAGTGGAAAGGCACCAATTCGGTCAACAACTTTGGATTTGTCTACGATCCAAACAAGCTTTTTAGAATTGGCAGCCACAATTTTTTCCCAAAGCAGGTTTCCACCACCGCCTTTAATACCGTTGAAATCACTGTCAACCTGGTCGGCACCATCAATGGTTAAATCAATTGTGTCAATCGAATCCAAATCAACAATTTTTATTCCCAATGATTTAGCCTGCTTCGCTGTTGAAATTGACGTGGAAACGCCCGTAAATTTCAAGCCTTCTTCCTGAACCTGTCGTCCCAACTCATCGACCAGCATTGTAACCGTTGAGCCACTTCCAAGGCCAACAATCATATCGTCTTTAACATAATCTGCAGCTTTAACCGCCGCGGTCTTTTTTAACTTGTTCTGAAGCTCTGTATTGATCGTACTCATGAATCTCCCATCTCCTTAATTTTAAAGCCAACTTAGCGTTTCTCTACTTAGCAACTGTCTAAAAAGTCACGCAATTCCTTGTATTACTTAATTAATGAGCTAACTGTAAAATAAGTTTATTTTCTGTTTATGGACAGGTTCAACCGATGAACTGATGATTTTTTATGAATAAGCATGAACCAATTCCTGATTGGCAAGACAGTATCAAACTCATTCTAATCTTGTTGATTTTTATGTGGCCTACCGTTCTACCTATACCTAATAGGAATTTATATTATTTTGATTGTCTACATGATATACAAAGTTCTCAAAGTAAAAGATATCGATCCATAACAATTAACTCCATCAGTATTATATCTTACATTTTGTGATCAAGATAATTGTTCTGATATATTCAATCTGCTCCTATACTGAAATTTGGTACCAAAATCATTAGATTTTGTGTCATGATGATGAAAATCAGAATAGGAGCTTTTTATGAAATATTATTCAGATGAATTTAAAAACAACATCGTTAAGCTTTATCACAATGAAAATCGTTCAAAGAAATCCTTAGCCAATGAATATGGGGTTCATCCAACCACCATCAGTCATTGGATCAAGCGGGCCAAATTAGTTGAACTACCTGACAGTGTTGAAGCCTTCAAGCAACTACAGAAAGAAAACCAGCAGTTAAAAGAAGAAAATGAAATTTTAAAAGCAGCGGCGGTGTTACTGGGAAGGCATTAGGCAAAGTTAAAGCCATAGACTTTATCAACGAACAATTATGTAAACACCGCCTCTGGATAATCTTGAAAGCCTTAGGGCTTTCTAAAAGTACGTATTATCATTGGAAACACTATCAGATAAGTCATCATGATAAACAAGATACGATTTTAAAAAGCCAGATCTTTGAAATTTGGAAAAATAATTATAAAGCCTATGGGTACCCTCGGATCACAATTGCCATGAGAAGACTTGGTGTAGTCATTGGCCCCAATCGTGTCTACCGATTAATGCAGGAGTTAGGCATTCGATCACTAATGGGGCGGCGTTTTAAGAAGCCAGTCACTCATGTAGATTATTCTCAACGGCCTAACTTGATTAAGAACCATCCAATTGGAACTATTTGGCGTGCTGACATAACCTACCTAGAACTAAGACCAGGCACTTGGGCTTATCTAAGTACCATCTTTGACCAAGCTAGTAAGCAAATCATCGCTTTCAACATTGGCGAGGAGATGGCATCGAAACTGATTATTAAGACATTGTTGCAAGCCTTGAGCAGGGCTTCTAAGCCAACCTTTTTGCACTCTGATATGGGTTCACAATACACCAGTATTGCTTATGAAGGCCTGTTAAAGCGGCACCTGATTAGGCATTCATATTCCAAACAAGGTTATCCATATGATAACGGTCCGCTCGAAGCTTTCCATTCGCTACTTAAACGAGAATTTATTTTTCAAACACGTTTTACTAGTTTTGAGGACTTAGTCCTCAGAGTTGAAAATTACATTAACTGGTATAACACCGAAAGAATTAGGATAAACGGCTAATTTTTTTGGTTCATTTCAATCGCCTTTGTTATTCTAAATTAGGTAAATTCAGAAAAAGAGAGTAGTTCAACGTGCATACAGCATATATTTTTCAGCAGTTCATTTAAAAAACTAGAAGCGGATTTGAAATTATGTTCCTTAGCAAGGACACCTAACTTTTTTCCTTACAGTCGGCTGTAACAAAAAAGTATAATTTTTAGTATATTTATTATCTTCATGAAATATAGGAACAACCAATGTTTCTTTGAATGATAGTGCATGCTCCTTATGCAAAGCGTCAACAATATGTTTGTTTTCGGGCTGAACTTATGAGGCTTTATAATTAAAAATATTTCTAATCAAGCGTACAAATACATGGTAAACGGTAAATCAGCTATTGAATAGATTATTGGCAATATTAAGTGAAAACCAATACTAAATCAGAAAAAACGGATGCTCCTAACTATATTTTAAACATCTTACTATCCATGATTATAGTAAGACTTCAAACACTTAAATTAATTGACGAATTAACAGAATTTGAATTTCAATAATAATTGAAGGGTTATAATATACAAATAACCCCTCGAAAACATTGAAAGAATAACCCCCAATATCTATGATGTAGATATCGGGGGTTGTTTATGCTTATTTCAAATAAAAAGACGCCCAAATTCAGCTATTGATTCAATATTTCATGAGACCCAGTGGCTACCAACAACAAAACTAATTCATTATGATCTAGCTGATAAATAACAATCCAGCTATCATATTTTTTACCATGGCTTCCATACCTAGCAGGGTGAAATTCACGATAGCCACGCCATTTACCCTTTAACGCATGATCTTTGATCCGTTTCAAAAGAAGTGTATCTTGTTCCATAATTGCTTTTAAACAAGGTTTCAAGACAGTTATTGGAAAATGTTTTTTGACTAGTTTTTTTAATTCACGTTCAAAAGATTTGGTCTGTTTAATTTGCATCTAACTTATCGATCCAATCATCAAAGTCGGCCAGTGAGCCAATGTTTTTCACCTGACCAGTTTCTGCTTCTTTTTTAGCAGTCAAAGCCTCTGGAGAATCTAAAAAGCTAATTAAACGAACTTCATTGTTAGCCGCCTTAACCAAGGATAAGCGAATATACTCAGAAACAGTTAATCCTTGTTTTGCTAAATTAGATTTGGCACGTTCACTGATATCAGAAGTGACGCGTGTTGATACTGTTTTATTTTTAATAATACTAGTACTCATCGTAATCCCTCCAATTTGGTTTACTATAGTATTACATTATATTTTATTTTTGGCTTTTTCGCAACAAACTAATTTTAAGATAAAGGAGCCTATAACTCATACAACAAGTTGTCTTACCCATCAAAGATTCAAACGTTCTTAAAGAGGTTCAAGATACTTTACTCAATAACTTTAAAGCTGACCGGCGTAACTATACGATTTTTCAAGTTGGTAAGGCTACTCTACTGAGAGTGAGTAATGTTATGCGCTTAAAACAGACCGATATTTTTAATCCAGACGGTTCTATTAAACAAAATGCGTTCATTCACGATCGAAAAACGGATAAGCCTAATACCTTGTACCTTAAACCTGTTCAAACAAAGCTCTTATTGTACCGTCAATGGCTGCTTGATCATAAACTAGCATCTGAATGGCTCTTTCCTTCCATTCAGAACCCAGAACGTCATATCACAGAAAAACAGTTCTACAAAATCACGAGAAAAGTCGACGCTCTGTTAGGAATAAATTACCTAGGGACTCATACGATCCGTAAAACGGGCACTTATCGCGTCCGTACACAATCTAATTATAATATTGATCTAGTTATGCATTTACTCAATCATTCCAGTGAAGCCATGCTCGATCAAATTGATTTTGGATAGAAAACCATATAAATCGTATATAAGATCAAAATAGAAGGAACGGTAGATTATTTGTTGTCCAAACAATCTGCCGTTCCTTCTTCCGGCTGCTGCCGGAGCTTTTTGGATTGAGCTTGCAATTCGGTAGGCAATGTTTTTTCATTAACTGCCAAAATAGAAATAAATGGCACCGAGAGCCAAAAGGATAATAATAATTCCTAAAATTATAAATAACGTTTCTTTCCAATGTTCCATATTAAATCTCTCCTCTCAACATATGATTATCAGCTTTTCCAAGAACAATAGTTCATTAAATGTCCCCTGTGTAATTACCTTGAATGGAAAAACTAATATTGCTCAGATGAGCTCCATATTTTCTGATGCTAAGAAGCTGTCTAAAATCTCTTAAGTAATAGTGCTAAAAACGCTAAAACGACCATTTGCAGACTGATGGTTAATTGACGCTCACAATTTTTCCAAAGTCGCCGACAATTCTCTAGCCAACTAAAAGATCGTTCGACTACCCAACGTTGGGGCATGACTTCGAATCGATGCAACTCATTGCGCTTCGCAACCTG
>Ga0214925_100367_pt1 | contig 25017 bp, 25 predicted proteins | sample Stichaenrichment_FD_168299 | JGI IMG/M metagenome (GOLD analysis project Ga0214925, IMG submission 168299) | Xylose enriched microbial communities from anaerobic bioreactor in Madison, Wisconsin, United States - 63SRT | ecosystem: Engineered > Bioreactor > Anaerobic > Unclassified | place: USA... | reverse complement strand
CGTTTAATAAATAGATTTTTTAATTATATTTAAGTTATCTTGTTCTGTTTTTTTTCTGATTATTTGATTTGATTGTTTTTGTTTTTTAATTAAGCCGTTTAATAAATAGAAAAAGGATTAAAAATAGTCATTAAGATAATAATTATCGTCATTATAATAATTATCATTGTAATAATCATTTTCCTCCCTATAATAATTGTCTTCTAATTGTTTAAAATTTTCATATGAAAAATTATCCAGATAATATTGTTCATATTCATTATAATCCTTTCCTTCATAGACAATATAATTGGTTAGAACCTCATTTAATTGGTCATGAAAAGATTTATTGCTTAGTGTGGATTCCGGACTATTTTTTATCATTTCCTTTACATTTGAACTTATATTAGTTCCATTAAATGTTAGGCAATATATGGAATGTCTGGATGTAAAGTAAATGGCAGTCATATTATCTTTAGAATTGGATTTGACGTATAGTATCACTGTACTGTGATCTGCTAGTGTTTTGTTTTCCATTTTAATGAGATTACCGGAACATATATCTGATGCATAATTTATTTCTAGAAGACTATCATTCATCTTACGTAGTGAAAAATCACTTACATTTGTTCTATAATAGATGTCATTATTATATGGCTGTGCATTGTCAAACTCCGGAGCTATTTTAAAATCCACATCTCCAACTCTTTGGGTTTTCCAATTGGAGCTATCTACAGCTTGAATAGTATTTAAACTAATTGACAATATTGTTAAAATTAACAGTATTGTAATAATTTTCTTTTTTATATTAATTCCCCCTTAATTAGTTAATCATTTATCATTTTAAATCCTTGGATTTTAACTTTCTTGGTTGGTTCTTCTAATTTTTATAATTTTGAATTTGGCTTTATTGGTTTCTGGATTTTAAACCTTTTATATGGTTTTTTTTGAATTTGGCTTTATTGGTTTCTGGATTTTAAACCTTTTATATGTTTTTTTTTAGAATCTAACTTTATTAATTCTATTTTCTCTAATCTTCATAATCTTAAGGAATTCGTTTTTATTATTGGTAAATTAAGATCCCTCATATTTAAAGCAGTCTTTATCATGAGCGTTAATTACTCCAATAGCTTGTAGGTAGGATTGGATTGTTGTTGGCCCTATAAATTTCATGCCCCTTTTTTTCATATCCTTTGATAATGTTTTAGATAATTCTGATTCTGTACTTTCATTATCATAAATAACTTCATTTGGGATAAATTCCCTCAAATAGTTATGGAAGCTTCCAAATTCTTTTTGAATATTTTTAAATATTCTCGCATTATTTATGGTTGCCTCGATTTTTCTTCTATTTCTTATAATGTCTTTGTTATTTAATAGACTTTCAACTTTTTTACTATCATAGTTAATAATGGCATCTATATCAAAATCATCAAATGCTTTTCTAAAATTTTCTCTTTTATTAAGTATAGTTTCCCATGAAAGTCCGGATTGAAATGCCTCAAGTATTAACATCTCAAATAAATAGTCCTCATCAAGGTTTAACACTCCCCATTCCTCATCATGGTATTGGATATATAGTTCATTTTTGTTGTTGCACCAGAAACATCTATTTTTACCATCTTTAAATTCTCTATTGTCCATTCACTCACCTCTTTTCATTATTATTTTATTTTCTTATTTTAATAATACTTAATTTTTAAGTCAAACTATTGTCTTTTACCTATTAATTGACGTTTTTACAATATGGATGAACGAATATTTTTAAGTAAAAGCATTATTTTTAAATGTACTTGATATTTTTACAATATAATTGAACAAATATTTATAAGGGTCTTTTATTAAAATATTATTGTAATTTAATTTTACTTTAAAAATTATTAAATTTATTTTGATGTTTTTTCTAATAAAATTTTAATTTTATTGGACTATTTAATATAGGATAAGATATTATGGATACAAATTTTGATTATACTGAAAAAAGGTTAATCATTACTGCATTCTTCTGTGTATCTTTTATTATATCAAATTTAATTACAGTTAAAATTATAGATGTTGGATTTTTAGGTATGCAAGTGCCGGCTGGTGTTTTAATCTATCCTTTGGTTTATGTTTTAACCAATGTAATTACTGATGTTTATGGTGAAAAGGCGGCTCATAGAACTTTAATACTTGGTTTATGTACTGATATATTATTTGTTTTCATGACTACTTTATTATTATTCCTACCTTCACCTTCTTACTACACAGGAGGACCTGCTTTACAATTCGTATTTACTCAGACTCCAAGAATTCTTGTGGCTTCATATATTAGTTATCTTCTTGGTAATTTAGTAAATGCAAGATTAACTGCAATTGTAAATAATGGTGATAATGCTAATTCCTATTCTACTGTTAAGAATTTAGGGGCTATTATTACTGGTGAATTAGTTGATAATATAGTATTTATTGGATTAGCTTTCATATTTACTGTACCAATTATGGATGTCATTATTATGATATTTACTCATTGGATTTTAAGTATTATATGGAATATTATTGCTGAACCATTTACCAAAAGAACAGTTGAATGGGCTCAAAAAGGAGCTCCAGAACAAGCTTAGTTTAAATTTAGAAATCTTTTAACAATATATTTCTAACTTTAAATTTTTTTTTATTTTTTTTATATTTTTTCTATTATTGATTATTTAAAAATCGTTTTTTTTTTTAGTTTTTAGCTATTTTTTTGATTTATCTTTTTTTAAAAGCTCACTTTTAAATTCAAAGAGTCGTCATTAGTTTTAATTAGTTTTGTATATAAAAAGGTTCATAAACCTCTTTGATCCCTTTAGTTTCAAGCAGTTTTGTATATAAACAATTTTATATATTTAAAAGTTTAATACTTATTAATAACTAGTATAAATTCATTTAATATCTTTATTAGATGGATATGGTCTTAAAAAGGATTTATTAAGATGAATATCGCCTTAAATGGATTGAACATTATTGGGATTATTAAAATTGATTAATTATTTTTTTCAATCTAGTATTTTTTATATAAATCTTTAAATATAACCATTGTTAATAAATATTTATAGGTAGATAATATGGATTTTATTAAAGAAATTCCAGCAATTAAGTGGAATGATGGTAATTTTCAGAAGGTAAAGGAGCATACTGTCGGTGATGAAAACATATATTTCTTCATTGACAATTTAATGCCAAGGAAATTTTCAACATATCCAACACATTTAGATGATTTTGCAGTTGGCTATTGTTTGGGGGAAGGTCTAATTAAAACTGCCGATGATATTGAAAGTATTGATATTGAAGATAATAGGGTTATTATTAAAACAAAATTTAATCATATTCCTGAGGAGGATTTTGAAACCGACAGTATACTACAGGAACGTAAGGGTGATGGTCAACATGTGTGTGCATGTAGGCTTTTGGAATATCAGGGGGTAATGTCTGATAGTGCAGGTGGCTGGAGATCTGAACTTAAGAATATTCAGGTTAATAATTCAGATTTAACAATAGATGCAAGTCAGATCATTAAGGATATGGAAAGATTGACTGACAAGGCAGAGGTCTGGCAGGCAACTGGAAGTGTACATGTTGCACAGTTAGTTTATAAAGGGGAATATATTACCCGTGAAGATGTAAGTAGACATGTGGCAGTTGATAAGGTTATTGGGGCTGCAGCAAAAAAAGGCTATGATCTAAGTCAATGTTATGTGGGATATAGTGGAAGAATGCCTGCTGACATGCTTATAAAAGTGGTTAGGGTAGGAATACCTATTTTAATATCTAATGCTGCACCTGCAGGTTCTGGCTATGAGATTGCAGATAAAGCCAATATTACCATGGTCGGATTTGTACGTGGTAATAGGTTTAATCTATATACCGCTCCAGAACGAGTTAATTTAAATCAATAATTAAAATATCTCTTGTTTTTTATTATTTTTTTATTTTAAAAGTTAGGATTGATAAATATTCAAGCTATTTCCTGTTTTTTCTTATTTTTTTTATTTAAACGTTGAAAAACATTTTTTTATATTTTTATTAAATCTATAGGATAGGTTGAAATTTTTTTATGTTTTCTAAAATAAGTAAAGAAGATTCTTATATCTTTTCATTAAATAAATAGGTAGAAAAACTAGATTTTTTATTAGTTTTCCTTATAATACCGCACTTATTAACCCGAAATAGGGGATTATTGAATATAAGATGATTAGTGCTATTACTGTAATAATCACAATTGCACCAATTGAAACCCTCTTCCAAGCCAATCCTCCTGCAACTAACGCCCCTACAAGACCTACATACCATATGTTAGGATCAACGGTTATTACACCTGGACATATTAATGCTGCTAATGCAGTATATGGAATTAGATTTAAGAATTTTTCAAATTTAGGACCAAAATTTAATTTATCCACTGCTATTGCAGGTATTAATCTAGGGATAAATGTTACAAGTGCACATAATAAAATTAAAACATATATATTAATCATTATTGTGCCTCCAGTTCTATTTCATTTTGAATGTCTTCATCAGTTTTTGGTTTAATATTTACCTCATCGTCATCTACAATATACATTCCAATAAAAGCTCCTAAAAGTGTAGCAACTATTAATGACCAATGGGATATGACAAATGATAATAAGTAATTTAGGATTCCGGTTATGATTACTGTGATGGCTATATTTTTACTTCTTTTAATGTTTGGTATAAGAATTGCAACGAATAGCGCATATAATGATATGTTAAAACTATTTGCAACAATTATTGGAAGGGCATTTAATACTAAAACACCTATTGCCGCTCCTAAAACCCATGCACAAAATGGTATAACGCTAACACCTAAATAGATCCATATCGAACTTTTTTCCATCAGTGAAAATATGGCGAAGGATTCGTCTACAACGAAGTGTGCAGACAGAATGTTTAATTTCGGGGTGTTTTCTGTTAACTTATTATAAACTACCGTGTTCATTATAAAATATCTGAAATTAACTACAAAACTAGTTAAAACAATATTTAATAATGTCGCACCTTGTGCAAACATGGAAACAGCCATTATCTGACCTGCTCCTGCAAATACTAGAAATGACATGGATACAGTTTGAAATGGGTTAAATCCTGCTTTCATCGCTAAAGCAGCATATCCAATCCCCATGGGAATATAACCATAGACAATTGGAAAACCTTTTTTTGCACCATATATAAACTTCTCTTTTCTAGTTTTTATTTAAAACCCTCCATTATTTGATAAAATTGTTTATTTTTAAATTAATTCTTTAAAAAATAGTAACGATTTACTAAAAAAAGCCCTTTGATTTAGTAAGGTTATAGTTATAATATATTTATTTTGCCTTATATGTTTATAGTATTTCTGAGCTTTTAAAAAAGAGTAAAGAAGGTATTGGATTTTAATTTCTAATTATGATAAAGGTCATGTAAATTAAAAATAGTATTATTAGGACTATACCTTCCTTTCTATCTATTTCCTCTTCACTTCTTGCAAATATCGCACCTAATATTGTGATTATTGTCATGATTAAAATATCTGTTAACATCTTTGGTTCAATAGGCATTGGAACAATTACGCTGCTAATACCTAAAATGAATAAAATGTTAAATATACTGGATCCAAGCACGTTTCCTATTACTATACCATGGTCTCCTTTTTTAAGTGCGGTAATTGAGGTTACAAGTTCCGGTAATGATGTACCGATTGCTACAATTGTAAGTCCTATAAGCGCTTGGCTTAATCCGAATAATGAGGCAATATAACTTGAACTATCTACAACAAGGTCGGATCCTATTATAACTGCTGCAAGACCTAAAACAATGTATAGGATACATTGTGGTATGGATATTTTTGCTTCAACAATATTGTCTCCATTATTTTCCTTATTTTCATTTGCTTGCTTTACCATACGGTAAATGTATATTGCAATTAAAATCAGGAATATGGCACCAATTATTCTGCTAATTTCTCCGAACAGATATGCAACTAGAAGAAGTCCAATACTTGAAATAATCAGGAATGGAAAATCTCTTTTAATTAATACTTTATCTACTTTTAAATTAGCAATTAGCGCACTAATACCGATTACACCCAGGATATTAAAGATATTACTTCCCACAACATTCCCAAGTGAAATAGCATTACTTCCTGCAAGTGATGCTGTAATGGATACTGCAGCCTCAGGGGCACTTGTACCGATTGCCACTATTGTTAATCCTACAACTATTGTGGAAACTTTATAATGGTATGCTACATTACTTGCTCCATCTACAAAAACATCTGCACCTTTAATTAAAAGTACAAATCCAATAATAAGTAAAATGAGTTCTATAATTAAGTCCATATTTTTTCCTTTGTAATTTTTAAATCTGAAAATCTGTTTTAATCATTTAGATTAATAGGATATTGTTTTTTGTATAAGATATATTTATTTATATTGACTTTATTTATGGAAATATAATTTTAATTATAATTATTTAATTATTATTTAAATTTTTTAAAAAACCTTTGGTTTTTTTCTATTTAAATCAATATTTCAATTGTTTTATATTACTTTGTATATTTTTATCTTTTTAAAAGGATATTGGAGTTTTATATTTAAACATTCATTTTTTATTATTTTTTAGTCAAATATTAAACATTTTTAAGAAAATTTATAATCTTTTAATGTTATATATACTCTTATAGGGCTTAAAGATTTTAATTGAATAAGGAGTTTTAATATTATTATATAAAATAATACTATTTTTATATATTTTATTTTCCATGATTATTGGGTTTTTAAGCTTTATTTTAGGTGTTTATATGGAAAATGATTATTTTAAAATGAAATTAAGAAATACGGACATTAAAACTGAATTTTTAGCCGGGCTTACAACATTTCTAGCTATGTCTTATATTTTAGGTGTAAATCCCACTATGTTGTCTGAAGGTGGTATGCCGGCTACAGCTATTTTCTTTTCCTCTGCCCTTGCAGCAGGTATTGCTTGTATAGTAATGGGATTAATATCTAATTATCCGATTGGTCTTGCTCCTGGTATGGGTTTGAATGCTTTGTTAACTTATACTGTTATAATTAGTATGGGTTATTCATGGCAGGCAGGTTTAGCTGCTATATTTATAGCTTCTATACTTTTCTTTTTAATTACTATTTCAGGTTTAAGGGAATCTATTTTACATGCTATACCAATGACTTGAAATTAGCTATTGGTGCGGGAATAGGATTTTTTATAGCTGTTGTAGGTTTAAAGAATTCAGGAATTGTGGTTGCAAATCAAGCAAACATTATTGCTTTAGGTAATTTAACTGGTGCTGTTCCTCTTTTAGCATTAATTGGTATAGCTATTACTTTAATTTTATATGTTAGAAAAATTCCAGCAGCTGTATTTGTAGGTTTAATTATAACATCAATTATTGGTGTGATCTTTACCTTGTTAGGTTTTGGAGCAAATACTCCTACTTTAATGCCTGCAGTTCCTCATCAAGTGGTTTCTGTTGATTTTGATTATTCCTTGGTAGGAGGATTCCTTTCAGGTTTTGGTGAATTGTTCTCCTCACAGGTAATTAATATAATAATGGTGATATTCTCATTTTTATTAGTTAACTTCTTTGACGCTACAGGAACATTAGTTGGTTTAGGTAATCAGGCAGGTTTTTCAAAAGATGAAAATGGTGAACTTGAAGGAATTGATAAAGCATTTATTGGAGATTCCGTTGGGGGATTAATAGGTACTGTTTTAGGATCAAGTCCTGTTACTGCTTATGTGGAAAGTGCAACTGGTATAGGTTTAGGTGGTAGAACCGGTTTAACTGCAATATTTACTGGAATTTTCTTTTTAATTGCAATGTTCTTTGCACCTGCAATCCTATCATTATTTACCTCACCAGTTACCACATCCTGTTTGGTTGTAGTTGGAATATTGATGATGGCTCAACTTAAGGATATTGACTGGAGTAATTTGGTTACAATCTCATCCACATTTGCAACTATTTTAATGATGGTTTTAACCTCATCAATTACCTTAGGTATTGCATTTGGATTTGTAACTTATGCTGTTACTAGTATTGCTTCAGGTAAAGCTAAAGAGCTACATTGGTCTGTCTGGATATTGGCAATTATATTTGTTTTCTATCTATTCTTTGGACTTTGATCTTTAAACACTTTTTAAATAGGGATTTTAAATCTCTATTTCTTTCTTATTTTCCACTTCTAGAGTTAAGTATTTTATTTGAAATATAACTTAATTGGAGTTCATTTTTTTAAATTTAAGAATCTTTAAAAAATTAGACCATGTTTAAAATGTCTTTTTTTATAAAAAAATATATGCTTTTTTTTCTGACTTTTTGTATTGTTTTTTATTTAAACAGTTTTATTTTATTTTAATTTAAAATATATGATTGTATATTTTTTATAATAGTTTAGTTATTTATGTATACTTTTTAATTATTTCTAATTATTTTGTATTATTTAATCTTCTTTTTATAAAAATCATATAAAAAATTATAAATATGGGATAAGTTTATATTATTAATTAATTTTAATATGTTCAGTGTTGAAAATTGATTTATATTAAGATTTCAAACACTTTACAACATTTTAAAAGGAGGTTAAAAAGATGGCATTTAAAAATGTTACTGTAGCAGGTAGCGGAGTTTTAGGAAGCCAAATTGCATATCAAACTGCTTTTAAGGGTTTTAATGTTACAATTTGGTTAAGAAGTGAAGGTTCTATTGAAAGAGCAAAACCTAAACTTGAAAGATTGAAGAATATTTATCTTGAAACATTGGAAGCTATGAAAACTAATCCCGATGCTTATTGCAGAGGTTTTACAGATAAAGAGGAATTAACAGATGAGGAAATTGATCAATTAAAGGAAAATGCTATTTCTGCATATGAGGGATTAACCTTGACAACTAGTCATGAAGAGGCTGTTAAAGATGCAGATTTAATCATTGAAGCTATAGCGGAAGATCCGGAGCAAAAAATTGATTTGTATCAAAATTTTGCTAAATATGTTCCTGAAAAAACTGTTATTGTTACTAACTCTTCAACTTTACTTCCAAGTCAATTTGCGGATTATACTGGTAGGCCTAATAAATACTTAGCATTGCACTTTGCTAATGAAATATGGAAGAATAATACTGCAGAGATTATGGCTCAACCAAAAACCGAGCAGAAATACTTTGATCAGGTAGTGGAATTTGCTAAAGAAATTGGTATGGTACCACTTAAGGTATTAAAGGAACAACCAGGTTATATTCTTAACTCATTACTTGTACCATTCTTATCTGCTGCCGAGGCATTATGGGCAAAAGGAGTGTCTGATCCTGAAACAATTGATTTAACTTGGAAACTTGCAACCGGTGCACCATCAGGACCATTCCAAATTTTAGATGTGGTGGGATTAGTTACTGCATATAATATTGTAATTATGAATCCTGAGGCTAAAGATCCTGAAACTGTTCCAGGAAAAATAGCTGCTAATCTAAAAGAAAAGATTGATGCCGGTAAAACTGGTGTTAATGCAGGTGAAGGATTCTACAAATATTAAATTTCTTTTTTAAGGTAATTCTATTTACCTTTTTTTAAATTTTTAAAATTTAAGTTAATTTATTAAAGTATTTGATGGTATTTTTTTTTTATTTGGATTGTTTTATAATGTGTTTGATGGTATTTTTATTTTAATTACTATTCTTTTCATTTTTTTCTTTCAAATTTTCTTTAATTATCCTTACAAGAAATGGCTTTGAAACTAGAAGGGTGTTTTTAACATAATCTAAAGAATATCTGTCATTATTTTTAAACCAGTATCTAGCTAAGTTTTCATATCCTCCAATTATAAACTCTATTGTAAAGTCAATAGATATGTCAGAGCCATTATCAGTATATTCATTGTGGATTTTTTCTTTTATGTCCTCTTTTATCATATTACAGATAATTTTAAGACTTACAATTTCCTTATCATTTTTTGCAAGGGCAGAGTATACATCCTCATATTCCTTCAAATAGTTTAAACTTATATTTTTTAATTGATCGGCATAATCCGGAAAGTTATCCGCTTCAATTTCCATTACTTCGGTGGTAATTTCACCGGATATTTTTTTAATTCCGAATTGTAATAACTCATTTTTATCATTAAAGTGGTAATAAAAGGTACTTCTAGGTATATTGGCATTTTTACAAATATCTATAACTTTAATCTTTTCATAAGGCTTTTCAATAAGAAGTTCTGTCAAACTTTTAAACAGTTTTTCGTTTACTTTATCATTTAATATCATTTTTAATCATCATTGATTTAATACATAACTGTATAATTTTTTTTATAAAATACTGTTATATCGTTTAATTAAAAATTTTTTTGTATTTTATTAGTATATATTTTTAATAATATTAAAATTTTTTGAATTGATTTTTTTAAAACTTATACATTTTCATATATTAATGATTTTTTATTGTGTTTTTGTAAAATTTTTATAAATTAGTTTTTTAGAATATTTTTATCATTTGTTTTACAAGTTATATTTTCAAGTTTTATTTTACCAACATTAGTTGCATTTATGTATTGTTCGCTTTCGTTAAGTTTACCTAGATTGCAATGGTCTAACAATAGTTGAAGTGCTTTGACCTTGGTATCAAAATCTTCAATAATTTCAACTTTTCCCTGTGCCATAACTGACTGGTAGATTGTAGTGGGATCATTATTACCTAGTTGATATTCTATGAAGTTATCTAATTCAACAAAAACTTTATTGTTTTTCCTCATTAAATCATTTTTATAACCTTTTTTTGCACCATGGAAGTAAATAATAATGTCTTCACCGTCAAGTTCATATCCAAAAGAAAGGGGAACAATATAGGGGTATTCTTTATCATTAATACCTAATCTTACAGTTGTTGCTCTGCCAATAATTTCAATAATTGTCTTCAGGTCTTTAACTTCTCTATTTTTTCTTCTCATATTATCACTAATATCATGATTTTCATTAATTGGTTATATTTATATTAATATTTTCTATTTTGTTTTAGATACTTGTTTTCATATTTCTATTAATTTTTCCATATTTAAGGGAGTTTTTTTTTACATTAAATTTATTTATTCTAAACTAATTATAATTAAATAGATAATTAACTATATTTTTCAAAAGTCTTTAAAAGATTGATTATTGTTAATGATATATTTAACAGGTGATTTTATGAGTGATTTAATTGATGAAATAATGAATCGTCGTAGTATTCGTAAATTTAAATCTGATATGGTTCCAAAAGAAGATATTGATAAGATTATTAAAGCAGGTTTATATGCACCTAGTGGTAGGGGCCTACAGTCTCCAATAATAATTGCCGTTACAAATAAGGAATTTAGGGATAAATTGGCTACAGTTAATCGTAAAATCGGAGGATTTCCTGAGGATTTAGATCCATTCTATAATGGTCCTGTTGTATTAATTGTCCTTGCTGATAAATCTACACATACTCATGTTTATGACGGTAGTGTGGTAATGGAAAATCTACTTCTTGCAGCTTCCGGTTTAGGTTATGGTAGCATCTGGATTCATAGGGCAAAAGAAGAATTTGAAATGGATGAATATAAGAAAGTATTAAAAGATTTAGGTATAGACGGTGATTATGAAGGTATTGGTCACTGTGTTATAGGTTATATTGATGAGGATATTCCCGAGGCAGCACCAAGAAAAGATAATAGGGTATATTATATTGATTAATTCCATTTCTTTTTACTTTATTTTTATTTTTGTTTTTATATTCATCTGTTTTTATAACTATTATTTTTTAATTCTAATAAAAAAATTAAAAATCATTATTGGTCTTGTAATCATTTATACTAAAACTTAATAATTAGTATCTAAATAAATATAAGACATAATAATATAATTTTTATTTATTATACGAATTTTATTTTTAAAAAATTTAATGTTATGATATTATGGCAGAAACTTATATTTTTGGACATAAAAATCCGGATACTGATTCAATTACTTCAAGTTTAGTAATGGCTAATTTAGAACATGAACTAGGTAATGAAGATGCAGTATCTTGTAGATTAGGAAACTTAAACAAGGAAACTCAATATGTTTTAGATTATTTTAATATAGATGCACCTAAATTAATCGACTCTATTGAAGACGGTTCAGATGTAATTTTGGTAGATCATAACAGTCCCTCTGAGTCTGTTGAAAATTTAGAAAATCTTAATATTTTAAAGGTAGTGGATCATCATAAAATCTCTTTAGAAACTTCTTATCCTTTATTCTATAGAGCGGAACCTGTAGGTTGTAGTGAAACTATTTTATACAAGTTGTATAATGAAAATAATGTTGAAATTTCAAAAGAAATCGCTTCTTTAATGTTATCTGCAATTATTTCTGATACTTTACTTCTAAAATCTCCTACAACTACAGATGATGATATTAAAGCAGTTGAGGAACTTGCAAAAATTGCAGATGTTGACTATGAATCATATGGTTTAGACATGTTAAAAGCAGGTACTGACTTATCCGACTTTTCAATTGATGAAATCTTAAGTTTAGATGCTAAACAGGTAGATTTAAAAAATGTTAAATCTATTATAAACCAGGTTAATACTGCAAGTATTCCTGATGTTTTAGAAATGAAGGATGAATTAGAGGCAGGAATTAATAAGATTATTGAAGATGAAAACTTGGATATTTTCATTCTTTTAATTACTGATATTATTAACAGTAATTCACAGGTAATAGTACTTGGTAAAGATGCAGATCTTGTAGAAAAAGCTTATGGTGTGGAATTAAAGGATAACACCGCTTTACTTAAAGGTGTAGTGTCCCGTAAAAAACAAGTTATACCTATCTTAACTGAAAATGCATAATTTCAGTTTATTTTTAATTTTTACTCTTGTTTTATTTTTTTTAAAGCTTAAACTCACTTATTTTCTATAGATCTGATTAAAAATAGTAATTTCTATGATTTTTTGTTTTTTGATAAATTTTAAACATCTTTTTTTTATAAATGGTAAAAAATGGTATTCTTTATAGTTTATTATATTTATGTGTCATTTTAGAATTGGTTAAAAGCAGTAGTTTCTATTTAAAGATTTTAAGAAATAGTGATTCAAATTCATATTCTAAATTTTAAAAACAGTATTTTGTTTTAAAGGAAATGAGTATTTAGAGATAATAATTTATATCTCTAATATGACATGTTTGTGTAGTTGATAAGACAATCTGGCACACCGTATTTTGTGTATTTTTTAGAAAGTCTTTCTACAGTACCGTCATTGTACATCTCATCTAATGTTTTTTGTACTTGATCTCTTAACTCGGTATTTCCTTTTTCAAATCCAACTCCATATTGTTCAGATGAAATATTTCCATCTAATATTCTGAAATTGGAGTTGTTACTTTGGGCTATTTGATATTCCGCTGATTGATAATCAACAGCATATGCATCACAACCACCTGATTCCAAATCCATAAATCCTGTATTAATATCCTCGACCTGGACCAATTTTTTAAATGTTTGTGTTAGGGATTTTTGATCACCTTGTAAAGCTTTCAGTGCTGATGAGTCTTTAAGTACATCAACTGTTTTACCATTTAAGTCATCATAATCTTGGATATCGGAATCTTTTCTTACAACAATAACTTGTTTTGCATTTACATATGGTTTGGACCAGGTATATTGGTTTTCACGACCATTTATAGTAAATCCATTCCAGATACAATCAACAGCTCCTGAGTTAAGTTCTGTATCTTTTGTATCCCAATCTATTACTTGTAATTTCAATGTCCAATTATTTCTTTTACAAACTTCCTGAGCTAGGTCTATGTCGAATCCAACATAAGCTCCATTATCGTCTTTGTAACTGTAAGGTGGAGTTTGTGCATCAAATCCTAAAACCAATGTCTTCTGGTTTGATGATCCTACACCTTCTGAACCATATTCAAAATGAATAAATAATAGTCCAGCTATTATTATTAGCATTATACTCAGGGAGATTAGTATTTTTTTATTCATTCTTCTCCTCCCTAAATCATTTTTCTAATCTTAAAAAAATAATTTTTTAATAGAATAATTTTGGAGATTGTTCAGTCCTCAAATTTACCGAGGAAGTTGATTATTCTTGGATTGTCTGAATTGAATACCTCATCAGGTGTTCCTTCAATGATTATATCTCCATCTTCCAAAAATATTATTCTATCTGCAACCTTTCGTGCAAAACTCATTTCATGAGTAACTATTACCATTGTCATGTGCTCATTAGCAAGTTCCCTAATTGATTTGAGAACTTCTCCAGTAAGTTCTGGATCTAATGCAGAGGTTGGTTCATCAAAGAAGAGTATATCTGGATGCATTGCTAATGCCCTTACGATAGACACTCTTTGTTTTTGTCCACCGGAAAGTTCATTTGGATAGGAATTCTCCTTTCCTTCAAGACCATATTTTTTAAGTAATTGAAGTGCTTCTTCTTTCACCTCATTTTTATTTCTTTTTTGAACTTTTATAGGGGCATTGGTAATGTTTTTGAGAACATTATGGTGGGGGAATAGGTTAAATTCCTGAAATACTAATCCCATCTGTCCATCAAATTTAATTTCACCACCGTCTGGTGTTTCAAGATTGGTTGCACATCTAAGCAATGTGGATTTTCCAGATCCTGATGGTCCGATAATTACAAGTACCTCTCCCTTTTCAACATTTACGGAAACATCTTTAAGTACTTCTTTTCCATCATATATCTTTTTAATATTTTTCATCTCGAGTAAACTCATGGTATTCCTCCTAGTAATAGTCTAGTTCTTCTTCTACTCCTTCCATGAATATTGCAACTAAATAGTTGAATATATAATAGAAAATTCCCGCTACTATTAATGCGGTTATAGATGCCTGTGCTGCAGATATTTGTTTTGCAACGGTAAACATCTCTGGAATTGCTATTACGAAGGATAATGAAGTATCTTTTACAAGGGTAATTACATCATTTGTAATTGCAGGAAGTACGTTTTTGATTACTTGTGGGAATATAATTATAAAGAATGTTTGTAATCTTGAATATCCTAATACCTGTGCCGCTTCATATTGCCCTTTTGGAATAGACTCTATTCCTCCTCTATAAATCTCTGCAAAGTATGCTGCATAATTTATTGAAAATCCTATTATTACTGCAATCCATCTATAGGTGTCAGATAGTTGCGCTCCAAAAACATAGTATGGTGCAAAGAATATAATAATCAATTGAAGCATTAAAGGTGTTCCTCTCATAATTGATATATATGCTTTCATTAACCAACTTATTGGTCTGAAGCTACTCATCCTTCCCCAACATACTAATAATCCTAAAGGAAGTGAGAATAACAATGTTAATACAAAGATTTCAATAGATGTTAACATACCATCGCAGATTTGAATTATCATACTGTCTATCATCATTTCTTTCAAATCTCCTAATCTTTGGTATAATTTCTAAGTGATTCTGGAACACCATAATTACTGTATTTTTTAGCAATTCTCTGGACTGTTCCATCTTCATACATTTCGTCTAGAGTTTTCTGTACTTTATCTCTTAGCTCCGTATTGTCTTTTTTAAATCCAATACCATAATGTTCTGTAGAAATATTTTCTTCAAGTATTTTAAATGTAGTTGAATCATTACCTGTTGTTATTTGGTATTTGGCTACACCATAATCTACAGCAACCGCATCACAGGCTCCAGATTCTAAGTCCATAAATGCAGTATTATAATCGGCAACTTGTGTTAACTTTTTAAAGCTTTGTGCTAATGATTTCTGATCACCTTGAAGTGCTGCTAAAGCAGATGAATCTTTCTGTGTTTCAACTGTTTTACCACTTAAATCAGAAAGACTATTTATATCAGAATCATTTTTAACAACAATTACCTGTCTATTGTCAATATATGCTTTAGACCATGTGTATTGATCTTCTCTACCTTCCATGGTAAAACCATTCCAAATACAATCAATACTTCCAGAATTGAGTTCGGTGTCTTTAGAATCCCAATCAATGGCTTGTTTTTTCAAAGTCCAATTATTTCTATTACAAACCTCTTGAGCTAAGTCTAAATCAAATCCTATATAGTTTCCTTGATCATCTTTAAATCCATAGGGTGGAAATTCCGCATCAAATCCTACAACAAGGGTATTGTCATCGTTGTCATTGGCAGAAGTTTCACCTCCTAAATTGGCATATGAAAAATGAACAATTAATAAGCCTATTACTATAATAATCATAATGCTTAAGGAAACTAAAATTTTTTTATTCATTTTCTCTCCTCAATGTTATCTATACATAAAATTATCATTAAATAAAAATCATGTATGGATATTATAACTTTTGTTTCTTAAAATATTTAATTTTATTTAATTCTATTTTAAAAAATAGTGTTTTCAGTAGAAAATATTCAAATTGAATTTTAAATAAAAGTTGCAAACTATTTGGAAAATGAATATTTAATAAAATTAGTTAAACTATTCAATATTTTGTATAATTTCATAATAAAAAATAGTAAAAAAAGAGTAAATGTTTAATTAAACATTTTTTTTATATATTAAATTTTGTTTTTTAATAATCTAGGGATTAAATGATTAATAATCAAATTTTAATTCTACTCCATTATCCAATGGAATATCCCTTAACCATTTAATGTCACTTTTATACAACATTCTAATATCTGAAATGTCATATCTAATCATAGCAAGTCTTTCGATACCTATACCAAATGCCAATGCGGGAACCTTAATGCCTAATGGTTCAAGTACTTCTGGACGGAACATTCCAGCTCCCCCTAGTTCAATCCAGTCATGTCTTTCTTCCAGGTAGATTTCACATTCACAGGACATATAGGTATAAGGGAAGTATGCAGGTCTAAATCTTACTTCAAATCCTAATTTCTTATAGAATTCTTTTAATATTCCAAGTAAGTGTTGGAAGCTAATTCCCTCAGCAGCTACAAGTCCTTCCACTTGGTGGAATTCAGGTAAGTGTTTATAATTAATGGTTTCCCTTCTAAATACCCTACCGACTGAGAACATTTTCAAAGGTGGTTCATGACTTGCTAGGTATTTGGTTGAGATACCTGTTGTATGTGTTCTAAGAACAGATTGTTTTGCAACATCAACATCCCAATCATAACCCCAACCTGTACTTTTGGTGTTTCCACCATCCTCGTGGGTTTTTGCCACATTTTTAACAATCTCCTCATCAGGAAGCTTACATTCTGACGGATTTTTCACATAGAATGTATCCTGCATCTCACGTGCTGCATGATCCTGTGGTTGGAAAAGGGAATCAAAGTTCCAGAATGCGGAGTCAAGTGTGGTTCCGTTTGATTCTGTAAATCCCATATCTAGGAAAATCTCCCTGATTTCCTCAATAATCTTTCTTAAGGGATGTGCCTTTCCTGGAAATGTTTTAGGTGTTTCAGCATTAATGTCATATGGTCTGTAATGTAGGTTTTTCCAGGTTCCATTCTTTAAATCCTCATGGGTAAGTTGGGTGGCCTCTTCTTTTCTGTTTCCAATTTCAAATCCATGTTTAATAATATTTTTACCTATTTGATTTAATTTGAAACTATGGGAGGTGATTTTTTTATTTTTAATAAGGTTTTTTCTTTTATTAATGGTGTTTAAACCTTTAAGTTCATCTTCCGTTAATTCACTTTTAAGGATTCCCTGACTTGAGAATAGCTTTTTAAGAATCTTTTCATCTTCACCATAATTATCAACAGCTTCCTCACCTTTATCAGTGATTTTCAAAGTACCCTTATCTATTTTGGCCCATCCTTTTCTATTTAACCAACCGAGAGCAATAACACTTTCCTTTTTGTCTAAGCCACATTTTTTAGCTAGGTCTTTCATAGGTATTTCTTTCTCATAAGCTAAGACATTCAATACTCTACGTTCAGGTAATCCTTTTTCTGCAAATTCCTTACCTGCTTTTGATAACTTGACCTTCTCTTCTGTGTTTTTATTTACAGTAATAATATCTTTTGCAGCAAGGGAACCTGCAGCACTCATTACAGACTTTATGTTTATATTATCTTTCTTTGCAACTTCTTCAGGAGGAATGTTCTCATTCTCTTCTAAATCTTTTAATAAAAGTTTTTCATAAAAAGGTAATTCTTCGATGATTTTTGAAATATCAGTCATTTTCACACCTAAATCTTTTTCAAAGTAATCATAATCGGGAAACTATTTTTCCTAAGTTCCTAATTATTTAATAAAATTAACTTTTAGTAATTGTAATTTTAAATTATTTTTTTATATTACTAAATATAATATTATAATATATATTTAAGATAATTTATAAAATTATTTAATTTTTTAGAATTATTCTAGTTTATTTTAAAGTTATTTTTTTTTAAAATTTATAGATTTTAAGTTAATAAATTATGGTATTGGTGTTTATTATGGATGAATTAAATTTAATTTCATGGAATGTAAACGGTATTAGGGCAATTCATAGAAAAGGTTTTATAGATTGGCTTCAAAAGGAAGACGCGGATATTGTATCTATTCAGGAGATCAAAGCTCAAATCGACCAACTTCCAAGAAAATTGATTAATGTTCCAGGTTATAAATCCTATTTTAATTCAGCTTTGAGAAAGGGTTATAGTGGAGTTGCAACTTATTCAAAAGAAGGGCCTAATCAGGTTATTAATGGAATGGGTATTGAGAGATTCGATGTTGAGGGAAGACTTTTAAGACTTGATTATGATGATTTTACACTATTGAATATCTATTATCCTAATGGCGGTTCCGGTGAGGAACGATTACAATATAAGATGGATTTTTATGATGCTTTTCTAGATTATACCAATGGTCTAGTGGATGAAGGTTATAATCTGGTTATTTGCGGAGATTTGAATACGGCCCATAAGCCTATTGATCTTGCAAGACCTAAAGAGAATGAGGAGACCTCCGGATTTTTACCTATTGAAAGGGAATGGGTTAGTAAATTCTTGGATAATGGTTATGCTGATACTTTTAGAATGTTCAATCAGGACCCTGATAATTATACCTGGTGGAGTTATAGGACTAGGGCAAGGGATAGAAATGTGGGATGGAGACTTGACTATTTCTTTGTAAACGACGAGTTTAAGTCTCATGTAAAGGATTCTTATATATTATCTGATGTTATGGGCTCAGATCACTGTCCAATTGGACTTAAAATTAAGGTTTAACTATAATTATTGTTAAAAGGTTTTATCTTTTTAATCTAATCATGTTTTTTTCTTCATATTTAAAAATAGGATTGTTGTTCTTTTCACTAAATTGTATTTATTGAGGTTAAATGAACCGGTTAAATTCCATTTTTTTTAATATGTTTATATTTTTTGATTCATGTTTAAAAACAAGTTGTCAATGTTCTTTTTTTAATATAAATTATGTTCATCTTTATTTAAACTTAACAATGAGATAAATGGCTTCTGTTTTTTCTATGTTCTTAAAAACAGGATTATTGATGTTTATTTTTTTTAATGTAACTATGTACATTTATTGAAATTAAAAATAAATAAAAAGGGATGAATTTTTTTTAATGTAACTATGTCCATTTATTGGAATTAAAAATAAATAAAAAGAATTGATTTTATAATACTGTGTCTACATCAGAGATATTGTTTAGAACAATCACGTCAAGTTTTTCATTTTCAATCCTTTGTTCTTGTTCATAGGTTAATTCTGAGTTTACAAGTATTCCACTCATTCCTGCGTTTAATGCTCCTTCAATATCTGTCTCATATTTATTTCCAACCATAACGCTTTTATCTGGACTACAATGAATTCTTTTAAGCGCCTCTATAAATATCTGTGGATGTGGCTTTTCATAACCGACCTCTTCTGAGGTTATTACAATATCAAAGAATGGATGTAAGTTTAATCTGATGAGTTTCTCCCATTGTTTAATGGTTATCCCATTGCTGATAGCGCCTATTTTATAACCTTTTTGTTTAAGGTAAATTAATATGGCAATAGTTCTTGGAAATGGCTGGAGTAATGAGAACTTAACGTTATGGTAGGTTGTCATACCAAGTGCTATAAGATAGGGATCCTCTGCACCGATTACCCTTTTTGTAAGTACGTTAAAATGTTTACCATAGTTTGAGCCTTTTTCGGCGATGATCTCTTTAAAAATATCATATGCCTCTTCTTCATCAATAGGAAGTCCATTCTCGACAATATTGTTTATTGCAGCATGTCTTGCAGTTTCTGCAAATGAAGAAGTATCAAGTAATGTGTCATCAATATCAAAAAATACTGCTTTATCTGAACAATTTTCTTCCATATTCTCGCCTATAATTTTTTTTTTAATGAATATAATAATATAATTTAATAACAATATACTATTAATATTATATTTGAAAATTCTTTATTAATATTTATATTTGTTTTAGATAGGTTTTGTCTAATAATTAATTTTTCGGATAAATTATATGATGAAAAATTATAAATTTTTTAAATTTAAAATAATTAAATATATATGAATTTTTTTAGGTGCTATAATTGTTAAAGGAAAGATCTGAGGAAAGGCCTGAAGAGAGTCCGGAACAAATAAAACTTGAGAAGACTATTAAAGAAGCGGCTCAGGAGTTTTTAAAAGAATATAATGCAAGTTTACCTGAGGTAATGGAACTTGAATATGAGGGATTCTACAGAAGGGGCTTCTTTGTAACTAAAAAAAGATATGCGGTAATAGAGGAAGGAAATATTATTGCAAAAGGTTTGGAACTTGTAAGAAGAGACTGGGCACCAATTGCTAAAAATGCACAGGAAGATGTGTTGATGGCAATATTAAATGAGGGTAATGTTGACAAGGCTGCAGAAGTTATTAAAAAAGCACTGGAGAAACTCCATTCAAGGGAAGTCAATCGTGATGACTTGGTTATACATACCCAGATTACAAAAAGTTTGGATAAATATAAACAGATAGCTCCTCATGTTGTTGCGGCACATATTATGGAAGAGCACGGACTTAAAGTTAAAAGGGGAGACATATTAAGATATGTTATAGTTAAAGGAAAAGGTTCTATAAGTTCTAGGGCTGTTCCTTATGATTATGTCGATGAAAATACTGAATTTGATATAACTTATTATGTCAAACATCAGTTAGTTCCTGCGGTATCACGTATCATGAGTTCCTTCGGATATAGTGAAAGTGAATTAGAACATTTGGACAGTCCGGATAAACAGCAAACATTGGATTCATTCTTCTAATAAATCACACTTAACCAATGCCAACATTATTTTTTAAAGATTTTATTTTCTTATAATCTTTATTTTTATCCTAAAAAATGCTCTTTTTAAATACATTTATATATTAGAAAAATTTAATATATTATTATCATTATTCTTAGATGACTCTTTTTGCTCTATTATTCTTTAATCTAATAAGAATATAAATAAGTCTTTTCTTGCTAACTTATTTATTTGAGGGTTGTTTAAGTCTTGCGATTTTAAAATTATTTTATTATTTGAAAAATTAACTATCAATTTTATTTAGGTGAAATAATGGCAATTAGTCAAGGAAAATCAATCAGAAGTCCATCTGGTGGAAGATTAAGATCCAACCGTGGAAAAAGGAAATCAGAATTAGGAAGAGCTTCTGCAGAAACTAAATTAGCTGGTAAAAGGTTAAGAAAAATCAGAACTCGTGGTGGAAACGAAAAGCTTAGATTAGATGGTGGAAACAAAATCAATGTTGTAGATCCAAAAACTAATAAGGCTGAAGTTCTTGATATTTTAGATGTTGTAGAAAATAATGCTAACCCTAACTATGTAAGAAGGAACATTATTACTAAAGGTGCAGTTGTAGAAACTGCTAAAGGTAAAGCTAAAGTTACCTCAAGACCAGGTCAAACTGGTGTTATTTCTGGTGTTTTATTATAAGCACTTTCTATTATTTTTTTTCTTTTTTTTATTCCTATAATTATTTAGATTTATTGTAGTTTTCTTCTGTATAATTTCTCTTTCTATCTAAATACTTCATATTTATCTACCAATTCAATACCGATTAGATGATAGTGGAATTTCAATATGGAATATAAACTATAATTGAATCTAAAAATCTATTTTTTGAATTTTAAAATTTTCATTTAATCTTAATGAACAATTTCCTAATGTATTATTTGCCGAAATCCAATTTTTACATTGGGAAAACATTTAAAAGATAGATGTAATACCAGATCTCTTTTTTGAAAAATCTTATAATTTTTCCTATTCCTGTTTAATGATCATTATTGGAATCGATTTTTTATAAGGTTATGAATCTTAAAAACTCAACTAACTTTATAGAATATCAATCTTTTTTAAGTTTTAATAAAAATTATAAAGAATGTATAAATTTTTATGTACCCTTTTTTATTTAATATTGATTTTGTACAGTTTAAACCTTTTATTTTATCTGTTTATTCATTGTTTTTCATTATTTTCTTTTTTAAAAAATCATTGTTTTTTCTATTTATTTGAAAATGAATTATTGTTATGTAATAATATGTATTTTCGATAAATTATCTTATTTTTAATTTATATGAGTTTATATTCATTTTTTTAATTTTTAATTGTTATATATTTTATTGTTTGTCAAAAATTTAAGTCTATATAATTTAAATACTATAAATTAGATATTAATTAATGCATATTTTTTCAATATGTAAGTCATTGCATTTCATTATTTTATTAAAGAATAATGTTCAATGCAAGGATTAGGTTTTTAAATATTGACTCTATGGAAATTAGGCTGATTTTCATTGACTTTATATTTTTAATTGTTATTCATTTCCATAAAAAGAATTATTAAATATTGTTCATCTGATTAAATTAATTCTAATTTCCATTGGGTAAATATTTAATTTCTATTAAATATGGAGGTTAAAAATGAATAATAAAGGTGCTTTGTTAATATTGGGTATTTTACTTCTATTTTTAATTGCAATTCCTTCTGCTTTTGCTAGTTCGGATTTTAATTCTTCAACTACGGATGATGATCCAGGGTCTAACTATAATAATGCAGTTGTAGAATACTCTGGTAACCTCGAGTCTAATTATAATAATACAATTGTTCAAGACACTATAAATGCAGGTTCAGACTTTAGTTCATTAAATGAGGCTATTTCATCTGCAAGCAATGGTACTGTTATTAATTTAACTGGAAATATTACCGAAAGTGACGGAGAGGCTTCTACCTTTTCAAGTGGAATTACAATTAATGGTAAGAACATAACCATTGAAGGTAATGGATTTACAATCAGTGCAAGTAATAAAAATATGATATTCACCGTGAACTCCGGTTCTGTATTGACATTAAATAATGTAATTATGGCTAATGGTTATAGTAGTGGATATTGTGCCGGTATTTCTAATGTGGGAACCTTAATTGTTAATAATTCAACATTTATTAATAACACAGCATATGGTTCCGCCGCAATTGATAGTACTGGTGTAATACTAATTAACAATTCTAATTTTATAAACAACACCTCTTCTGGTAAAGACTGTGGTGCGATTTCAAATGTTGATAATAATGCTTATGCTACAATTACCAATACTAATTTTATAGGTAATTCCGCTTCAAGAAATGGTGGAGCTATTAAAAATCAGAATAATAATCGTTTATATATTGAAAATTGTACTTTCATAGGTAATCATGCTTCTGGAAATAGTAAAGGTAGTTATGGTGGTGCAATCTACAGTTGGGATAATGCAATATTGTTATTGTAAATTCCCTTTTCATGAATAACTATGCAGGTAGTAATGTTGTCTCTGGTGCTAAGGGTGGAGCTATTTATATTAGTGCAGGTAATGCTGGTGGTGTATCCACTGCTAATATTACAAGATCCAAATTCATTAACAATCAAGTTAATGGAACTTCAAGTTCCCTTCAAGGTAATGGATTCTTCCTGGAAAGAAGCAATTCCACTATTAATTATAATATAATAATAAACAATAATACAAATAATATTGTTTACGCCTCTAGTGAGAAAGGAAATATTGATTATAATTACTGGGGAGATAAGGATAATTTTACAGCAATTTCCAATGAAATTGTAAAGGATTGGGCTAAATTAACCTTAAGTCCTAATAAAAATATTGTATTAGTTAATGAATAACCGAATTTGTGCCAAAACTTGTTTTCACTGACGGTGAGAACATAAGCTATGTTGAAGACAGTCTTTTTAATATTGATTTTGATCTATCCACCAAAATATGGGAGCAGTAAATCAAAGTAATGTAGGTCTTAATTCTCCATTTTCATATACAGGATCTAGTATTGGGGAGGATATTATTACATTATCCTATTTAAATGGTTCTCTATTAGATTATCCAATTAACATTAGGAGCAATATGAGTTTTGATGTAATACTAAATAATATTAGTTACGGGGAAGATGAACACATTAATGCAAGTCTTCCGTCTAATGCTACCGGTCAAATTACTTTTATATTAAATAATTTGTCAAATACTGTAAATGTTGTTTTGACGGAAGTGCAAATACAACATTCTCCGGTTTAGATGCAGGTAATTATACCCTTGTTACTTTATATTCCGGTGACAGTCAATATGCTCCATTAAATTATACATCAGGATTTGAGGTTTTACCGATTAATCCTAGTGTAGTGATTTCCGTTGATGATATTGTTTATGGTGAAGGCCTTACAATTGATGTTGACTTAAGTAACAACATTGGTGGTGATGTTATTGCAGGAGTTAATGGTAGAAACTACACTATCAATATTGTTGACGGTAAAGGATCTTTAAATGTATCCGATATTCTCGATCCTGGAAGATATGACGTAAATGTATATTATGTTGGTAACAATAACTATAACTCTGTAGATAATTCAACTAGATTTGTTGTAAAATATATCTCAAATATTCTCATTGATACTGCTGAAAATGGTGCTGTATACATTAAATTGACTTATGATGATGGCAAGACAATATCTAACGAGAACATTATCTATTCTATAAATGGATCTAATAGTGTTATCACCACCACCGATGACAATGGAACA
>Ga0214925_100366_pt1 | contig 25085 bp, 23 predicted proteins | sample Stichaenrichment_FD_168299 | JGI IMG/M metagenome (GOLD analysis project Ga0214925, IMG submission 168299) | Xylose enriched microbial communities from anaerobic bioreactor in Madison, Wisconsin, United States - 63SRT | ecosystem: Engineered > Bioreactor > Anaerobic > Unclassified | place: USA... | reverse complement strand
GATTATCCTGGACAAAATCGATTGCTTGCTAATGGTCAGCCCAAGATTAAGCATCCTGAATATCGTGTGTTAATGCGAAATCGATATCGCTTCCCTCGGCAGGCTAAAATCCTCAATATTTTCGGTCAAGTCAATGATGGATCTGATTCAGATGGGACCATTAGCGTGCCATCAGCTCTATCATTGGGATCAATATTGAAAAAGCAAGTGGCCAGTTATAAAGTTCGCGGCTTTTCGGGACAACTGGCAAAACATGCTAATCTTGAGACCAAGAATACTCGGGTTCAGGAGACGATTATGAAATTTCTTTGGGGATAAGAGTTGATGGGCTTTGAGTGATAAGATTCATTGGCATTAGAAGAAGTGTTTATGGTTTATAAAGGCATTTCTATTAGAATGACTTGGAATAAGGATTTTTCAAGCTGTTTTGATAGGGATGCTTTTTAGTTTCTAAGATAGGTGGCTCGATTTTATTGAGCGTTTTTGAATTAGGCTTATTGAGCGAAATTGTCATGAGGGTCAACCTGATTTGGAAATTGCAAAAGATTCCTTTAGGGATAAGGGCACTTTAGTGAAAGCACAAATGAATTCTTTTAAAAAAGCGCCTTTCATACTGATGTGAAAGCACGCTATTAATAAAAAATGTATTTAGTTGTTCGGAAAGGCGTTTTTATGGAAAGAGAAAGCGCGGTTAAAGTCGCTAACTGTCTTGCAATATCTCGTTTGTTAGTCGTTCATAGAATTGATTCATGCCGAATTCGGATGTCATTGCTAAATGGAAAACGTCTGATGCAAATTGTTTGTCTGCCAAAAAGTTAAAAAGGTCTGGAATGGCTTCTTTGTAACAGTTAATATTGATTTCTCTGTGATGGTGTTGATAAGTGTTGATGTTTTTCTGCTCTTCTGGGAGATATTCAGTTGCAGCAATAGGCAGGAATCTGATCAAGGCTTTGGGCGTCACTCTTTCGGCGATTCTGGAAGCAGTAAAAGAAATGTTTTTTGGGGATACCGTTTGCAGTCCTTCAAACCCAAGAATTGGAATAATGACTTCGTCGCTTATTGCAAGAGCAACCTTATTTAAGATCATGTCGCTGCCTGTATCAATGAGAACAACATCTGATTTATCGTCATTCTTTAGAAAGTTGATTAATGGTTCCTCAGCTTCAATTTTCATTGGCGTGATATTTTTGATTTTCGATTGATAATTCTCGACAGAATTGAATGCGGTTGTCAAAGCTTCTTGCCTGTCAAGATCAATTGCGGTTACTTTTTTGCCCATCTTGTTTAAGCAATAGCTGATGAAGAAAACAGAAGTTGTTTTTCCGACTTTGTGTTTGTCGCTGTAAAAGGTGATTACTTTTGACATGGAATTGTTGAGTCCTTTCTGGAATGTGGCTGCTATGGTTAATTTTATATCACGGGAGCGGTGTTTTGAAAGGGATTGAGGAAAAAGATGTAGCAAAAATTTATGTTCTTGTTTGATAGTGGATTGCAAACTATTTTCACTTAAATTCTTCAGGTATATTCAAGATGCTTTACTGGTATATTCGTAGCCTTTAAAACTTCAGACGTACTTGGATAAAATAGTTCTTTTATTGATTCTTAATTGATTAACGCATCATATATTTTCATAATTTATTTGGTTGGTTTCCACTTCGAATGCTAACATAGAAGAAGGAGCAAAATTAGATTAATCGGGATTATGGGAGAGATTATATGTTAAGAAAAAATAGGTTTTGGTTGTATGCGACATTAATTTTGTCATTGAGTATTAGTACATATACAAATTCAACCAATGTAAATGCGAGTGTAAAACATAATTATCAGACGACTACGACACCAAAAGTAAGCGCAGATGAAAATGTTGAGAGTGGCTTTTGGGGTGATTGTCCATGGAAACTCAATATTACTACAGGCGTCTTACAAATTGGGGATCCCACAAAAACAACAACAGGTTCTAACACGCGAGGCATAACTCCCTTTGACAGGTTGGATCTTTGCAAGTCAATTGATATAGTTGGAAAAGTTAACTTGCCAGAAGACTCTTCCGGTTTGTTTAGTTTGTACGATCCTAAGTGGGAAACTCCGAGTTCCATAAGTAAAATAAACCATTTAGACAGATTAAATACAGAAAATACAAAAATTATGTCATATATGTTCGGTGGTGACGGAGACTTACAAGCACTAGATGTGTCTAATTTCAAAACTCAAAAAGTTAATGATATGTCTCTTATGTTTTCGAACTGTCGAACTTTAACGAATCTTAATTTATCGAGCTTTGATACTTCTCATGTTACTGATATGAAATACATGTTTGAAGAGTGCAACGACTTATCTTCACTAAATTTATCTAATTTTATTACATCAAATGTTCAAAGAATGGATTCTATGTTTTACGCTTGCAGTAATTTAGTAAATTTAAACGTTTCTAGTTTTGACACTAAGCAAGTAACAACTATGAACAGCATGTTTGAATTTGATAAGAGCTTGAAAAATCTTGACCTTTCAAGCTTTGACACCCCAAATGTAACTGATGTTGATTTTTTGGTGAGTCAGTGTACCGATTTAGAGAAATTAAATTTAGCAAATTTCAATACAAAAAATGTTGAACCAGAAAAAAGCAATATTTTATTTGTGGATAAAAATGTATGGAGTCTAACACTTGGGAAAAATGTAACTAATGACTTTTTAAAAAATCAGGAGTATCAATTTGGACAACCTTATAATCAACCAATTCCAAGTACTAATCCCGTCAAGTACGCAACCGGTCCTGGCTGGATAGCTGTAGATCAATCCAAGGGTGGAACGGACACAAATCCTCAAGGGACTTTGTACAGTAATTATGCTACTTTTGCTGAAAAACGGCCGGCAGAAACAGAAACTTATGTTTGGCAACAAGAAACAACCCCAGTCGATCAATACACACTTGACGCTAATAAAAGTCAAGATTTATATCAAGGTCAAACATGGGATCCAACGAGTGCGATTACCTCAGCAACCAAGAATGGTACTGACGATAAGAGTAATGTTACCATCACAGACAAAAAAGATGGAAATGCAGTCACTCAAGATTCCGTTGCTAAGTTAAACCCGGGTACTTATGATTTAACTTATAAGAATGGTGACAAAACCAGCACACTAACATTAACGATTAAATCAGACCTTGCTAGTCTAAAGACAACCAATATTGAACTTTATCTAAACAAGTCCTTTAAAGATGCGGACTTGCGTGACAATATTGATTCAAAAGATTCTGACGGGAATCCACTAAACTATCAGTATAGTATTAAAGACGCGAGTGGGACTGTACCTGTTGACCAAGTAAGTTCCAAGAAAGGCCAGTATACAGTTGAGATTACAACCGATAAACCCAAAGATGGTAAAGCTGCCTTAAAGGGCACACTGATAATTAAGGTTACGGATAGAAGTGCCTTGAATTTAAAGTACACTACCGATACGATTACTGTCGGGCAAGCCTGGAAACCGGAAGACGCCTTTAAAAATGCGACAGATGCTAAGGGTGATAATCTGGCCTTTAAGGATATTAAGGTCACGGCTACTGACACTACTGACAGTAAACATAAACCTGTGAAAGACCTAAGCAGTCTCAATACGAAAGCTGGAACTTATACCATTCATTATGCCAATGGTTCAGCAGAGCAAGATTTGAAGCTAACAGTCCAAGCACCATCTACGCCATCAACTCCGGCTACACCAAGTACCCCGACAACGTCGAGTAGCTCAAGTTCATCATCATCTTCAACTTCCAGCACTAGTTCAAGTACGCCAACTTCATCTTCATCGTCCAGTTCTTCAAGTAATACCAGTTTGCCAAGTTATGTAGCTGCAAAAGGGACTGTAGTTTATTCCATTAACAAGATTAGCCTGTACAAGTCAACCAAGTTCTCAGCTACTAATCGAAGTGCCTGGTATACCAAGAAGCCAAGAGTTTATCGGCCAATGTTTGTTGTTACCGGCTATAAACGGGCTGCTAACGGGGCTTTGAGATACCGAGTTCGAGACGTTAATCACACGTCTAAGACGAATGGTAAGACGGGTTACATTACTGCTAGTCAGAAGTATGTTCGTCCGGTTTACTATGCCACTAAGCATTCAACCGTTACCGTGATTAATCCACGGGGTGTGAATGCCTATCGCAAGGCTAACTTGACTAAAAAAGCCAGAAGCTATCGACAGGGAACTGTTCTCCATGTTAAACGGATTGTGTCGCATAATCTCACCACTCGATATGTTTTAACCAATGGCGACTATATTACTGCTAACCGGAAATTGGTTAACATGGGACGTCATAAGCAAGTTAAATCAGTTAAAACAAAACGGACATTGAATCGATATAGCAACGCCAACTTCACCAAGAAGAATCAGGTGATCGCCAAGAATCGAACATTAAAGGTTTACGGATATGATTATTCTCAGAAGAATAACGTTACCAAACATGGTACTTTACGTTATCGAGTAGCCGGTGGTTATATTACTGCCAATACAAAATACGTTCGTGTTTATAAATAGAAAGTAAAAACGGTCTCGCCAACTTAATTGGTGAGACCGTTTTGTTTCAGTGTAAGTAATGGAACCCAATGACAAGTGATTTTTACGCTTTCATTCTCAAAACTCTCAAAACGGGTTTAGATTTTTCAAATTCCAGCATTGGTATGACGAACCTTATAAAAGACACCTTGACCACTTCCCATTATCACAGGAGCTGACATTTTTTTGACTGAAATGGGTATAAGCTTGAAAGTCCTATAGTATTTAGTAGACCCATCTTGCATATAACTTCGAACATAATAAGTGCTTCCGACTTTAGCTGTTTGTGAAACTTTATAGCCATAGTCATCAAGACCTGTTGCAGCATAACTCACAAACCTCTTGGTTATCCGATAGGCTTGATGACGAACAATTTTCTCATGCTTATCTTTTAAGTATTTACTAGGAATCGTCTTCTGCCAAATCCCACGAAGTACTTTCGGTGTTTCATTGTGCCAAACTGTTGAAGCCTGTACGGTTGTTTGTTGCCATCCAATTCCAAATATTAAGACAATGCTTGTGCCTAAAAGGATCCATAGCTTTTCCATTTCATTATCTCCCTATTTATAACAATATACAATATTATATTTAGGATGAATAGCTAACTGCAAGCTTTTAATTGCAGCTTCACTATCATTAGCTCCTATACTCCAATAACCATTTTTTAAGTATTTACATAATAGCTGAGTACGATCTGTTCCGGAAATAAACTTCTTCCCGGATAATTAAAAAAACGGTTCGCCTATACGCCCACTTTTAGCTGTAGCGGTATTGAAGTAATATTTACCGATATTTAATCAAAACTAACAACCAACTTCTTACCTAAAGCATGTGCAATCGATGAAAGCTTTTCAAATGAAACATTGTCCCCACGTTCAATTTTAGCGATTGTAGCTTGAGTAGTTTGGGCTCGTTCTGCAAGCTCAGCTTGCGTTAATCCAGCGTTTTCACGGGCTTTATATAGTGCCACCGCCGTTTGCAATTTTTCATCTTCTACTTCGTACATTTGATTAAATTCAGAATCACGACGTTTTTCAGCAATTAATTGACTAATTTTCATGGTCAAACCATTCCCTTCTTAATGTTTTAGCATGGTTAATTTCCTTAAGGGGAGTCTTCTGAGTCTTTTTTGTAAAACCATGTGTGATCACATAACGCTCATCTTCAATGTGAAAATAAAGTGCTCACTGAATGTTCGAACTAACTTTACTACGTAATTCATAGAGGTTAAAGTCCAGTTTATGGACCCACTTAAGCCGCTGAGCAATTAACATACCATTGGATTGGAGCTTATCAATGATACTCAATAATTTAGCACTATCCTTATTTGGAAGTATATTGATCCATTCCAGGAATTCATCATGGCCATTCGGTCGTTTATATGTTTCAAAACTTGGCATTTTCAAACTTATATTATATTGTATACTTCATTTTTGTCAACGATTAGGAATTTTTTGGCAGTTATTGGTAGAATAAATAACAATTCTTTTAAAGATATAATTGGAAAATGCCACTCGCATTGAAGTGCCATTTTTAGGACTTGGTTTGGACGACCTGATTATCTATGCCGTTCCTTTACCCGACAACCAGATTCGATTAACCGACGATGGGGGGACGTTAAATACAGAAACTATCACCCCAACGAAAAGAACCATTCTTGTTCAACAAATCCAACGGTATGGCTTACGTTTAGAAAATGACGAGATAATGGTCGAAGCTGGTTCTGACCGCTTCCCTGAAAAATCGCAGCAAATGATTGAAGGACTAATCCTAATAAATATCTTTGTATTACAGCAGTAAAAGAAGTCCTGACAAACGGCTGCCATTAGCTCCAATTACTCCGGCTACCCCAAGTACACCGACTACATCGAGTAGCTGGTGGCTATATTACCGCTAACACAAAATATGTTCGTGCATATAAATAGAAGTTAAAAATGATCTCATCAACTTGATTGTTGGTGGGATTTTTTGATTATGTGACCAATGATTTTTTACGGGAAAAGGTAACTGTTTAAGAAAAGGTTATGAATTTAGACAGCTGGTTTAATAATTTCAACAAAATATAAGGATCGTGTTAACATTTAATTGGAAAAGTGAGTGACTCGAACGACTGTTGATTTCTTTGCCCAATTAGTGAGGGGACTAAAATGAATAAGAATCATCAAAACTACCTGTACATTTTTGTAAGCGCTCTATTTATTGGCGCCGGCAGCTACCTTGGTTCAACCAATGTGCTTGCTGACGCTGATAACCCGATTGCACAAGTAGCTAAGAACAACGCACAGATCAATAATTCAGCGAATGTTGAGCAAGGGTATTGGGGTGAGTGTCCATGGAATTATGATAGTGTCTCAAAAACACTAACGCTTGGTGAGCCCGGTAAAACTTTTAGCGGCGGCACTGTTCCGAAGCCCGAAACTGAGGGTCACCGAAATGTTAGTCCCTTTAATGACATATTTGTTTCTGGCTGCCAACACGTCATTATAGCTGGTAAGGTTATTTTAAAGGGAAATATGTCTATGCTTTTTGGAACTATTTCTCATAATGAGATTCAAGACTTTCAGGGGTTGGATAATTTGAATACGACCGATGTAACTAATATGTCGATGATGTTTCGAGAAGGAAACGCTAAGACCATCGATGTATCAAAGTTTGATATGGCTAACGTGACTGACGTAAGTGGTATGTTTAGCAATTCTGCATATCTAACGGAATTAGATGTTTCACGGTTCAATACAGCCAAGGTAACGAATATGAGCTGGATGTTTATGGGGTGTCCAAAATTAAGGGACCTAGATGTTTCAAGTTTTAACACGGCTCAGGTCACTGACATGACAGACATGTTTTTAGGCTGTTTAACAGTTGAAAAATTGGATGTTACAAACTGGAATACTGCTAAGGTAACGGAAATGACTGAGATGTTTGGAAATTGCCCACAACTAAGACAATTAGATTTTTCGAACTGGGATACTAGGGAAGTTAAGTATGCGAGGTACTTTTTTTCTGGAGCTCCTAATAATCTATGGTGTATTTCTTTGGGTAAAAATGTTACTCCATTGGTATTTGGGCAGTTGCAAAATGCAAGATACCACGAAAAAGGTACCCCAATTCCAGACAGTACACCGATCCGTTATGCAAATGGTTCTGGTTGGCAGGCCGTTCACTCAAATGGAATGCCCTCTCTAGGGACACCTAATAATCCACAGGGCAGCATCTTTTCCTTTGATGATTTTATTAAAAATCCGCTTTATGGAACAGATAGCGGACCTGAGACTTATGTCTGGCAACAGGAGTCAAATCCTATTACTAAGCAAAATGTCACGATAGAGTATCTTGATGCTAATACTGGCAAATCAATTTCTGGAGTTAAAACTAAAGTAAGTAGCGATTATCCAGGAGAACCATATGATGTGACAGGTGTCGATTCTCGCCCAGATATTAGTGGGTACACATGGGACGGCAAAACACCGGCGAATGCAAAAGGTATTTATGGCGATAAGGATATTGTTGTTCAGTATGTTTATCATAAAAACGCCACGCCAAGTACACCGGGAACGCCAGCAAATCCAAGCAATAATAATTCACAAACTGTAACGTCAAGTACAGGCCCTTCTTCATCATCAGCTTCAAGCTCAAATGGCTCTTCACAAACTACACCAAACACGCCAAATACAGCGCCTAAACCGTCTACTTCGGTAGGCCCTAACATTGCTGTTAAGGGTGAAGCGGTTTACGCTACCAAGAAGATTGGTTTGTATAAGAATGTTAACTTTAAAAAATCTCAGCGAATTGCTTGGTACCCTAAGCAAAAACGGATTAACCGTCCAATGTTTGTTGTTACTGGTTACAAACGCACTAGTAATGGTACTTTGAGATACAAGGTTCGTGATGTTAACCACGATCGTAAAACCGACGGCAAGACTGGGTATATTACTGCCAACCGTAAATATGTCGTACCGGTTTATTATGCTAGTGTTCCGAAGTCCAAGAAGATCACAGTGATTGTTAAAAAAGGTATTAACACTTATAAGTCAGCTAGCCTAACTGGTAAAGTTAAGCATTACAAGAAGGGGACTCGTTTGACGGTTAAGAAGTTGGTTAAGCATAACTTGACCACTCGCTATCAGTTGAGTAACGGCAACTATGCTACAGCCAATAAGAAATTAATCATTACCGGCAACTACTAGAGTTTCTGTATGAATTGAATAATAACTAGGGGATCTCATCAACTTAATGGTTGGTGGGGTCGTTTTGTTTTGGAAATGGATAAAATCAGAGCACTGTTGATTCTGCTTTTTACGTAATTAACATATCTTTTACAAAAAAAGTCATTCACTCGTGAAACGTTAGCGTATACTGAAATGGTAATTAATAATTACTTGGAGGGTATACTTATGAAATTGAAAGAGTTTGTCACAGGGGTAGCAATAATGTCTGCTTTGGGAGTAGGGATGTTTTTAAGTTCTTCGCAGGTAAGTGCCTCTGTTTGGCATAAAGGGATGCCTAATGCGTTAAAAGGAACTTGGCGAACGCATAATAGAAAAATAGTCAAAGGCACTTATGAATATTACATTCTAAAAATAAAGGGCTCTAGGATTGATGGCACGATGTTTGCAAATACCCATGGACATATTCAAGAAGACGCTGGTCCAATTAATGTTTATAACACTCATTATCGCTATCTGGGAAACCATGTGTATCGGATTAGGGCTAAGAATGCTTTAGGGAATGCATCAACACAGATAAATTTAAAATGGCTTAACAAGCATACAATGCAAACATATTGGAAAAGCGGTAATAAATGGGTCGTGGAAGGTTATTATAGATGAACTGGTTTAATCATTAATGCTTGTGAGTTGTCATAATACCTTAAACTTTGTGATAGGAGAAGCTATGATGAATGAAATTCCAACACCCAAGATTAGTGAAATCTTAGCAGAAGAATTTATGGAGCCATTTAATTTTTCGGCTTATGCACTTGCGAAGCATATTGAAGTTCCAACATCCAGGATTCAAGGTATTTTGCATGATCGATGTAAGATAACCGTCGATACCTCCGTTAGATTAGGCAGAGTATTTGGGGTATCTGATCGGTACTTTTTAACTTTGCAAAATGATATTGATTTGCGTAATGCAGAAGCGAGTGACGGTAGCGAGCATAGGTAAATAATAGAGCTCTAAGTGGGGCTGGTATAGTATGAAAGATGCGAGTAATTATAAAACTCTTAAAATATAAGGGGGATTGTTCGGTAAATGAAAATAGATAAATTTATTATTACGATGGAACTGTTATCTTGTGTTGGGTTTGGCACACTTTTGAGTTCACAACAAGCAAGCGCTGCCACATGGCATAATGGTATGCCGGATTCAATCCGTGGCGTTTGGAAGACCAAGGTCAGGGAGCATACACTCTTTTATCTTTGGAATATACCAAGTGAGGGATCTTTTACAAAATCCAGATCATTTTTCAATAAACGTTGGTACTGGGGAAATGAGACTGACGGTATTTTTGGAAAGACTAAATACAAGGTGATTAATCAAAACACATACATGCTCAAGGCTAAAAACAAAGAAAATAAGGCTGGATATGCAAAGGCAGTCTTAAATAATTCAAAGAAGATCACTATGAAGTATTATGGTGAGGGTGGATTTACAAGTGTGTTTTATAAATAATTATTTCAGATTTAGATAGTTCTCTAAAATGATTCAGGGCATTTTTCACAATTGGTTTAAGATAACTGTGCATATACCAGTTAGATTATGAGGACTTTTTGAATAAAAGTAAAACCTCACTAAAGTTGCGATTAGTGAGGTCCTTTGGACTATTAGAATTATTGTTGAATATTTATTTGGAATATCGAATCATCTTTATCCATCTATTTGGCCCATATCCCCAATAATAAATATGGTGATGAAACCATTTTAAATCGATTGGGTCCGCGGCCGGACTATACAAAATGAATCGATTATTAGAGGCCCTTCTTCGTTTGGTTACAATCGTTAGAGCCGTTGTGGCAGCTGGCCCACCATTTTTAGTAGTTACCCAAACATATTTTGGATTGGATACTTTAAATTCAAAAGTGGATCCATCTTTTAATTTCTCGATCCAGATTCCTTTTGCTTGCTTTGGGAGTCGACTTTCATATGTACCCTTTGGCAAAGACTGGGGTGCGGCATATGTGACGAAAGTGAAAGTTACAAAAAATAAGAATGTTGCTAAAAAGACTCCAACTATTCTTTTAACAGAAAACATTTTATCCCTTCTAAATTATCATATATTCATCTATTTTTATCATTCAAGTAAAAGTAATAGGTGTATGATTAATATATAATATATCGGGAGGTAATTCAAATGAGAGTTTGGAAGAAAGGATTATTAGTGGTTTTATCCACAATTTTATTTATGACATTATCTTTTAACACGAAAGCGGCGCCAACTTCGACTGTGCCTAAAGCAATGAGGGGCAATTGGTATTTCTATGATTATAATTCAATGAATCATTATCTTTTTACAAAGCATCGGATTCGCTTTGATATTAATGATAAAGGATTTCGCCCAAGAATTCGTACTATCTATAGAAAAATGAAACTCCCAGGTCATTCTGCAAGAACTTTTAGGGGCTACAGCTTTGATATAGATTACATATATTTTCCATATAAATTAAAAGTTGCCGGCAGGTATCGTCATGTTTTGATTTCCACCATGGAGCAAGGGCCTATGGCGATTTATACGCATTTTATGCCTGCAAAAACATACACTATTAATGCGCGTATGTATTAGTTTTTTTAAGGAGAGGCTAATTTATGATTAAAAAGCAAATGTATTGGATTGTCGGTATTTGTGTCACATTCCTAATTGGTATCAATATGACAGTTATTCCTTCGCATGCTGCTGGCTGGCATAGTGGTACGCCATATGCTTTAAGAGGGCATTGGAGAACTAAAACAATTCATCAGAAAGGAAATATGAAAACTACTTCTAAGGCCGAAATTGGTGCAAATAAAATTGAATTTAATTATTTTGGCGGTATGCCTGACATATTCGCTCATATTAAATGGCACAAATTTAATCATCAAGTTTATATTCTAAAGGCGAGAAGGTTTCTTGACAGTTACCAAAAGGTTTACCAAATTACGATCAAAAGGCCAGCTAAGGACAAAATGTGGGTTTATCTTGATGGCGATGCCTATCCTTATCCTGGGAGCTCGACAGCACGCCTATTTCATCGTACTTCTAGATAAATAAACTTTCATCGAAGTTGGAATTAACACGAATTTTTATAAAAATGGCATTCGTTTGTGAATCTTTACGGTATACTAAAATAATAATCAATAACCGGGGAACGTCTCAAATTCTGTGAAAGCCTAACTTCGACAATAGTTTCTCTTTTGGTTTCAGTTTGGTTTGTAGCTTATCCAACGTTTGGGCGTCAAATACTCTTCAAGCCATGGGTACTGGTAAAGTTGACGTGGCGATGATTATAAGAAACTAAAGGGTCAAATTAGTCTTAGGTTAAACTGGCTTCTGTCAGGGGCTTGTTGTCTTCATTTGACTGAAGCGGAACCAACAAGCTCAAATGACAAAAATCAAGTGGTCAGTAATTGTTCCTCGTCAACTTGAATCAGATTTAACTATTTAGCTGGCATTTGGGTAGTTGCTAAAACATCTAGTAGGAGATAACAAAATGAAAAAGTTAGGAATTCAAGTATTACTTGGCTGTGCCAGTTTGAGCCTCTTGTGGTCAATTAATTTTAATCATCCAGTTCAGGCACAAGCGCGGGTCGTACCAGCCAATATGAGGGGCGTTTGGTATAGTTATGAAGGACACGGTAAGTACTTCAAAATTAAATTAACCGAACAATTCCTCTATTCGAAAGACTATTTTGATAATCATTATGATTATACACATTTTAAAGTGGAAGTCTCAAACTATGTTCATGGCACTTGGGTGGCAATTAACCCGGTACACAAGATGGCAGGGCCAATTGCTTTTTATAAATATTCACCAATTAGTATTAAGGGGCGATGGCATAAATCATTACAATTCAGAGAAGGTAGTATTTATTATCGACTTTTTAAAACGCCAATTCGCCATTCCTTTAATAAGACTGTTCCAATTTGGTATTAAGTCAACAAGTCAATATGAAATGAGGGAAAATGATGAATAAATCTGCACTGATTCTAACAGCTTCACTGATATTGGGATTTGGTATGGGTACGACAACTACTTCTAGTCAGGCAGCAAGTTGGCATAAGGGCACGCCCGCTGCACTGAAGGGGGTTTGGAGAACTCACAGGGACAAAATAGCTACCAAAACCTATGAGTATTACATTCTGAAAATAAAGGGTACTAAGATTCATGATATTAGTGTTGAAAGTCATCAAGGAAGTATTACAGAAGACGTTGGTCCAATGTATGTTCATAATGTTCACTATCGGTATCGAGGTAATCATACTTATCAAATTAAAGCTAAAAACGATATTGGAAATACAGCAATGCAACTAAGGATAAGGTGGATTAATCGTTATAAAATACGGACATATATGAACAATGGCAATCATTGGGTTGGGGGAAACTATTATAGATAAGTTGGCTTAACTTGCTTTTAATACCTAAGAAGCAAGATTATTACTAGGGGTTTAAGATGTGAGGAGCAACTTTAATGAAGGGACATATAAGTACAATAATTGAATCATCTTTGCTGATGATGATTTTCTTACTAGGATTTTCTTTCTGTAAGACGACAGCGTCTTACGCACAGAGCTATTATCAAAGTATACCAACATCCTATCGTGGTACATGGCATGAAATTGGCGAAAGAACTTTGACTGGACACTGGTATAGGGAGACCAAAGAAAAGTTGATCGTTCATAGACGCTTTGTGAAAACTTCAGTTGGAACCTTTGGCGGATTACATTTGGGCGTCCATCGAGGGAAGCATTATGTAACCATTTTGCCAATAAGAAGTGGTCATCGAGCTGGTGAAAATTACGTCATGCGTCGAGGGAAATACTATGGTCATAAAGCGATATTGGTCGATTTTGATATATGTGAGCAATTATACATAAAATGATAGTAAAGTTAAAAATAAACCGAGAGTACAGATTTCAGACCAACGTTTGAGTTCTGTGCCCTCGGTTATTTTGCTTTGCTAAGGTTTAAGTGTCATGTTTATTTAATTAATTTCATTTTATCTAATGGGGTAGTGATGTAATAACGTCCTGATTTAGTAGCACTTCCTGTATTTGAATAGATTAAATGCTTGTTAATTTTCACGACTTTGATTAACGGGTATGTATAGTCACCACCAGAATGATCAGATGCACCTTCGATTATATAAGTCTTTCCTGCATGAATATAATGGCAGTTTCGCAAAGATGAAGAATATTGTGCTCCCAGAAAAGTCATATGGGATTTATAAGTACGTATGCCTTCGTATCGTCGAGCATTGCCATTCTTAACCCATTTATCACCATACTTCACATACTTTGGCCCTAACCTCGTTCGATAAAATTTATTCCTTAAAAATGATGGGTTACCATTGTGCCAAGATCCCCATGAACTTGCATGTACCGGTTTGCTATTTAAGAGTGGTATAAATGCCATTGCGGTAATAATTGAAGCCAATGTCAATTTAGTGTTCACGTTTTCCTCCAGAAATTTTATTTATGTCCATTATATGCCACTTGCAAACCAATGTTTTAGCTTTTTTTATTGGGAGATGTATAGCGTCTGTATATTATTTAAGTAATTAATAAAGTCAAACTTTCATCGAAGTTGGCATTAACAAAAATTTTATAAAAAATGGCATTCGCTTGTGGATCCATGCAGTATACTAAAATAGTAATCAAAAATTGTTTGGAGGGTATACTTATGAAATTAAAAAGGTTTGCTGATTGTGTAGCAGCGTTATGTTTTATTGGTATTGGGGTAATTTCAAATGCACAATCAGTAAGCGCCGCAGGTTGGCGCAAAGGTGTACCGAGATCACTATGTGGAAATTATAAATGTAAAACGCATCAACATGCATACCCACATTGGGGTGTAATGAGTATTCATGCCAACTACATTTCGGAAATGTTTCAGGGCGATCCTCAAAGTTTTTTGACGCAGGTAAGATATAAAGCTGTTGGACATTATACATATAAATTAAACGGTTTTGCTAAGTCAAACACAGGCAACGGACATGGGGACCATGAAACATGGATTATACGAAGAAGTGGCAAAAGGATTAATGTTAGATTTAATAGTTATAATGCCGGCCAGTGGTATAGCAGAGTGCACTAAATTTGGAGGATCTTATGGAAATGAAGAAATTTGCTGTCGGAATAGCAGTTGTGCCTTTTATTGGTATCGGTTTATTATCGAATCCTCAACAATCAAATGCTGCAACGTGGCATAGGGGGACGCCAAGAATATTAAGAGGGAATTATGCCAGAAAGCAGTCAGCTTATCCACAGTTTGAAACTTTAAAGTTCTATTCCAATAAGGTTGTTTACCAAGGACAAGGTAATCCGCAGTTAATAATGCAAAATGTAAAATATAAGAAAGTTAGAAATGCTTATATTTTACATGGGTTTGTGAAGGTAGCCATAGGTATACGTCCAGGAAGAGTGACGTGGAAATTCTATCATTACTCGCATAAACTGGCTTCTAAGAGTTTTGATGGGCACGCAACTTGGTATTATAAGAATGTGAAGGCTTAGTTGCCTATGAAGCACGGAGATTATAAAGCCGAAGTTTTGTCAAACATTAATTTGGAGGGATGCTTTCATGAAAGCAAAAGGTTTTGTTGCTGGGGTAGCAGCGGTATTCTTTATTGGTATGGGGGAAAGTTCGAATTCGCAATCAAGCAGTACCGCAAGCTGGCATAAAGGGACACCGGGTGTTGTTAGAAACAAGAACTAAGCGCTTAATTCGCAAAAAGACTATATGGCACAGGTCGGGTATACATTTAAAAATGATTCTATTAATGCTTGGACAGGAGCTAATGGACAAGGGCTTTACGTGTACCCACATACAAAGTACAAAAGTATAGGGGCCGTCTGTACGACATTAAGGCTCATTCAGACGATGTTGCCTATGGTTCTGGTAAAACATGGTTTAAGGTGAAAGTTCTGAGTAAAAAATGAATTTACGTTAATGACAGTTCCAGTATGTATCATGGTTATGCTCAATATAAGTATGTTGGTAATGTCGGCATTTCAAGACTTTAGTTAATAATCTGTAAAGTAATTAATGGCATCATTTTGTAGTCACAGTAGCGGAGCCAAAAGTGGGAACAATTATGCAGCCTTGGATTGCCAAGCATACTCATAAGACTTGGCCTTTAATAATTGGAAAGATAATAGTTGGGGCAAAAATACCGAAGTTAAACTTGTTAAAATCGGTTGGTGACAAGATCGATAAGTTTAAAAATTAGTTTGTGGTTCGGTAAATTGTAGAAAGCTTTTTTGGGATATGAAAGCCCACCAGGAAACTGGTGAGTTTTTTGTGTTTTTAATCGTCACTGTGTGAAAGCACGGGGACTTTTTGTGCTGATATATGCACGAAACGTTTTTTAGAGTCCAAAAAAATATGGTTGAGTGAATAAGGGACACGTCTTATTCAATGATGTTTGAATACAAAACGGAGTAGATTAAGAAAAGGTTATGAATTTAGATAACCGGTTTTATAATTTCAATAAAATATGAGGACCGTGTTAACATTTAATTGGAATAATGAGTGCCTCGAACGATTTACTGATTTCTTTGCCCAAATAGTGGAGGGGTTAATAATGAACAAGAAGCAAAACTACTTGTACACTTTTGTAAGCGCTTTAACAATCGGCATCAGTGGCTATCTATACGCAACCGATGTGCTTGCCGACGCCGATAGTCCCATTACACAAGTAGCTAATACCAACTCTCAGACCGATAACCTAGCAGGTGGCGGGAAAGTAGCGCTTGATACGCCTAGTGTTCAGGCAAATCCAATTCAGCAGACACAGCAAGTAGCAGCGGAGACTGGCAGTGGTCAAATTGAGGATGTCAAATATAGTATTGATAATGGCATATTAACACTTAATGGTGGAACACTCACTTCGGCTCATGTTTATCCTTGGATGGGTAACACAGACATCACAAAGGTGCAGATAACAGCACCGCTATTTTTGGAAGACTCAGCGCCTGTAGGCTTTCTTTCTGAGATGACAAATTTGGAATCAATTACCGGAATGGATAACATTGATACGTCTAAAGCCACTGATATGTCATCGATGTTTAACGGTGACTTTAATTTAGCCAATTTAGATGTCTCAAATTTTGATACGTCCAACGTAATTAATATGTCATGGATGTTTAATGATAATCAAAAGTTACAGACCATAGATGTCACAAAGTTTAATACATCCAAAGTCAACAATATGGCAGGGATGTTTCGTGCGACTGAGTCATTAACCGACCTGAATGTCTCAAATTTTGATACATCTAAAGTAACAGATATGTCCTATATGTTTTTTCAGAATATGGCGTTGAAAAGTTTAGATGTCTCAAACTTTAATACCTCTAAGGTAACCAACATGTCTAATATGTTTGGTCGGAATAGATTAACCACCTTAAACTTAGCAAATTTTGATACGTCCAAAGTCACCGATATGGATGGGATGTTTACGCATAGCCAAGTTTTAACCAGCTTGGCGTTACCGAATTTCGATACTTCTAAGGTGACCACTATGGCTAATATGTTTGCCTGGGATGACGTTTTAACCAGCCTGGATTTATCAAGTTTCGATACGTCCAACGTGACAGATATTTCTCGCATGTTTTATGACAATGATAAGTTATCGATTTTAAAATTGGGCAATAAAACCCTCAATAAGGGCTTGGATGGAAGTGAGTTGCCGGAACATTCGTCAGCTTCAAAAATTCCTAATAGTAGCCCGGTACGTTATGCGACCGGACCTGGTTGGCTGGCAGTTGATGCAAATAATGGTGGCACAGTTGATAATCCACAAGGTAAAACTGTTTACGATGGTTACTTGGCCAATCGTCCCGCTGAAACGGAGACCTACGTTTGGCAACAGGATTCAAAGCCTGTCGCCAAGCAAACCGTCACAGTGGAATACATTGACGCTGCGACCGGAAAGCCGATTCCTGGAGTTGAGGCAAAAGTAATTACTGGTTTTCAAGGTAGGGAATATGATGTGACAGGTGCCGATTCACGTCCGGCAATTAGTGGGTACACATGGGATGGAAAAACACCGACAAATGCTAAAGGCACTTATGGAGACAATGCTGTTGTTGTTCAGTACGTTTATCGTAAGAACTCAACGTCAAGCACACCAAATACACCATCAACAACCACAGGTCCATCGTCCCCAACAATATCTTCACAGGCATCGAGTGGTTCAAGCAGTTCTAAAGCAAGCACCAATTCGTCAACGGCATCTTCAACTAACAATAGTGCAACCAACGTACCGGGTTATGCTGCCACTAAAGGCACAGTCGTATACTCAATCAAGAAGGTCGGCCTCTACAAGACTACTGACTTTACTAAAAATAATCGTCGTTCCTGGTATGCTAAAAAGCCACGAATCAATCGGCCAATGTTTGTGGTCACCGGATATGCACGTGCGGCCAACGGTAAATTAAGATATCAGGTTCGTGACGTAAATCATAAATCCGAAACCAAGGGGCAAACAGGTTACATTACCGCTAGTCGGACCTTTGCTCGTCCCGTTTATTACGCAACTAAGCACTCAATGGTTACGGTGATCAATCCCCGAGGTGTCAATGCCTATCGCAAAGCCAGCTTGACGGGTAAGGTTAAGAATTACCGTCAAGGGACTGTCTTAAGGGTTAAAGGGATCGTTAAACACAACTTGACGACTCGATATGTCTTGACCAATGGTGACTATATCACCGCTAACCGGAAGCTGGTGAACATGGGCCGTCACAAGCAAGTGAAGTCAGTTAAAACTAAACGGGCAATCCACCATTACAGCAACGTTAACTTCACCAAGAAAATTCATTCGATTGCCAAGAATCGCACGTTAAAAGTTTATGGATACGATTATTCTCACAAGAATGATGTTACAAAGCACGGGACATTACGTCATCGAGTAGCTGGGGGGTATATTACTGCCAATACAAAATATGTTCGTGCTTATCAATAAGGACTAAATAAAGGTCTCATCAACTTAACGGTTGATGGGGCCCTTTCCAACGTGCAATTAGTGATTTTTGACTGCAAAGCGAAGTAGATTAAGAAAAGGTTATGAATTCAGATAACCGGTTTTATAATTTCAACAAAATATGAGGACCGTGTTAACATTTAATTGGAATAATGAGGGACTCGAACGATTTGCTGATTTCTTTGCCCAAATAGTGGAGGGGTTAATAATGAACAAGAATCAAAACTACTTGTACATTTTTGTAAGCGCTTTAACGATTGGCACCGGTAGCTACGTGTGTTCAACTGATGTGCTTGCTGACACCGATAGCCCGATTGCACAAGTAGCTAATACCAACTCACAGATCGATAATCTAACAGATGTCGGAAAGACAGCGTTTGATACGCCTAATGTGCAGACAAACGCAAAAAATCAAGTACAACAAATGGCAAGTCCAAATGCGCTTACTTCTCAACCAGCGACGGCTGCCAGTGGCCAGGTTGAAGATGTCACATATAGTATTGATAATGGTGTATTAACGCTGAGTGGTGGAACTCTTAAATCATCCACTGTTCATGATTATCCTTGGCGGGCTGATAATACGATTACAGATATACGGATAACGGGGACACTAAAATTGGAAGGCGATACGGCTTCATCGCTTTTTTGGGGTATGAGCAATTTAAAATCAATTGCTGGAATGGATAAGCTGGATACTTCTAAGGCCACTAGTATGAGTTGGATGTTTGCTGGTGACTCTGGGTTAACTAGCCTAGATTTATCTAAATTTGATACCTCTAAGGTGACGAACATGAAAAGCATGTTTGATGGTGATTTTGGTTTAACTAACCTAGATGTTTCAAATTTTGATACCTCTAAAGTGACGAACATGACTGAAATGTTTCTTAATAATTCTAAATTAACCAGCCTAGATTTATCTAAATTTGATACCTCTAAGGTGACGAATATGAATAGAATGTTTTCTGATGCTTCTAGTTTAACTAGCTTAGATCTTTCAAATTTTGATACCTCTGAGGTGACGAACATGTATGGTATGTTCTCTCAGAATAGGAGTTTAACCAACCTAGATGTTTCAAATTTTGATACCTCTAAGGTGACAAACATGAGTAACATGTTTGCTCAAGATTCTAGGTTAACTAGCCTAGATGTTTCAAATTTTGATACCTCTAAGGTGACGAACATGAGTAGCATGTTTCAGTCAAATTCTAAATTGACTAGCCTGGATGTCTCAAACTTTAATACAGCCAATGTGACAAATATGAGTTATATGTTTTTTGTTAATTCTAGTTTAACCAGCTTAGACGTCTCAAAATTCGATACGGCCAATGTGACAAACATGAGTTATATGCTTTCAGGTAATTCTAGTTTAACCAGCTTAGACGTTTCAAATTTTAATACGGCCAAAGTGACGAATATGCAGTCTATGCTAAGTTTGAATACCGGTTTAACAAATTTGGATGTCACAAATTTTAATACTTCTAATGTGACAAACATGGACTCTATGTTCAGTGGTGATATTAATCTAACCAGCTTAGATGTTTCAAAATTTGATACGGCTAACGTGCGAACTATGGAGTCTATGTTTTCTATGCCTTTTGATAGTTCTAAGTTGACCAGCATAGATGTTTCAAAATTTGATACGGCTAAAGTGGAAAATATGTATCGTATGTTTAGTAATAATGCTGATTTAACCAGTTTGGATCTATCAAATTTTGATACAGCCAAAGTGAAAAGTGCGGACTTCATGTTTGCCAGTGATGAAAAGTTATGGATTCTGAAGTTAGGACCCAAAACTTTTCATAGTAGCTTTGGTTATAAGGCGTTAACTGAACATTCGTCAAATTCAAAAATCCCTAACAGCAATCCAATACGTTACGCAAGCGGTCCAGGTTGGCAGGCTGTTGCCGGTGGGACTGTTGATAGCCCTAGAGGACCAGTGTATGACGGGTTGTTAACCAATCGACCTACCGAAGCGGAAATCTACGTCTGGGAGCAAAAACCCGCCGCAGATCAATACACCCTTAAGGTTAATAAGACTCAAGACTTATACGAAGGTCAATCTTGGGATCCGGCAAGTGCCATTACTGCCGCCACCAAGAATGGTGAAAGTAATAAGAGCAGTGTTACAATAACCGACCAAGACGGCAAACCGGTGACACAAGAGACGGTTGCTGCCCTAAAGTCGGGCTCTTATCCGTTGACCTATAAGAACGGAGACCAAACCGGAACTTTGAATTTAACGATCACTGCCGATACTACCAGTTTAAAGACAACCGATATTGATCTTTATTTAAACAAAACCTTTACTGATGCCGACTTGCGAGAAAAGATTGAGGCAAAAGATTCTGACGGCCTCTCGTTAAATTATCAATACAATATTAAAGATGTGACTGGTAAACCGGTTGCTGTTAACGATGTCAGTGCCAAAGTCGGGCAATACACAGTAGAGATTGCGACTGACAAACCAAAGAATGGCAAGGATCCGTTAAAGGGTTCGCTGACGATCAAAGTGACTGATAGCAGTACCTTAAACTTGAAGTACGCTACTAAAACCATCACAACTAACCAGGCATGGCAACCGGAAGATGCCTTTGACAATGCGACTGATGTCGGTGGTCAGACGCTGATCTTTAAAGACATCACCGTTAACGCCACTGATAGTTCCGGCAAACCGGTTAATGATTTAAATAACCTTTACAAGAATTCGGGGACTTACACGGTTCACTACACTAACGGGGCGGCAACAAAAGAGCTTAAGTTAACGGTTCAAACGCCATCAAATCCGACGAACCCTACAAATCCTGCCAAGCCAAACAGACCGTCAACGCCGGTAACACCAACTACACCGAGTGGTTCAAGCTCAGTACCCTCAACAACGTCTGGCGGTGGTTCAAATGCAAGCTCAAACACGCCCGCTGGTTCTCCGTCTAATTCTTCAAACAATGCAAATTTACCAAGATACGCGGCTGCTAAGGGAACAGTGGTCTACTCAATCAAAAAAATTGGGCTCTATAAGACGACTGATTTCACCAAAAGCACTCGCCGTTCCTGGTATGCTAAGAAGCCACGAATTAATCGACCAATGTTTGTGGTCACCGGATATAAGCGAGCTGCCAATGGTGTTTTAAGATATCAGGTTCGAGATGTTAATCACACGTCTAAAACTGATGGTCAGAAGGGATATATTACTGCTAGCCAGAAATATGTTCGTCCGGTTTATTACGCAAGCAAGCATGCAACGATTACGGTGATCAATCCCCGAGGCGTCAATGCCTATCGCAAAGCCAATTTGACGGGCAAGGTTAAGAATTATCGTCAGGGAACCGTCTTGCGGGTTAAAGGAATTGTTAAACACAATTTGACGACTCGATATGTCTTGACCAATGGTGATTACATTACTGCCAATCGAAAATTGGTGAACATGGGTCGCCACAAACAAGTGAAATCGATTAAGACTAAACAGTCGATTAATCGTTATAGTAACGTTAATTTAACAAAGAAGAATCAGTCGATTGCCAAGAATCGCACGTTAAAAGTATATGGATACGATTATTCACGCAGAAACAACGTGACTAAGCATGGTACTTTACGTTACCGGGTAGCCGGTGGTTACATCACTGCCAATACGAAGTATGTTCAGGTGATTGACCGCGGCTAGTAAATTGATTCGAAGTCCGTGACTGATCAAATCACAGGTTGATTTAAAATTGAAGTAAACAATACGCCAGTGGGCTGCCTGATATTAAGTTAGGTAATCCAATTTGGCGTCTTTTTTTGCTTTTCCACTGTCGATAAAAAGTGGATAATCCTATTTTTCAACCAGTCCCAAATTCCCGTTAATGATCTTATGATTATCATTAAGAAAGTATTAAATGACAAACCGCATTAAGCATTAAATCCCAATGATTTTTGACAAGATGATATGATTTGTATGCAGGGGGATAACTAATTTTGTGTCCCCCCGATAAAGGACGAAGAACCGTTGCCACTCAAGATTATCGGGGGAATTAAGAATGGAAACAAAAAAGGTATTACATGAAAAAACGGCTCAAAGAGGATCGAACAGGTCACAATCCAAGAAGCGTGTCACTACCAAATTATTGATGACCGCATTGGCAACACTAACATTTGGTGGAATGACTGCCATTACGGATGTTGGGCTACCGAGTAATGTTGTGCAGGCGGCTGTCGGTACTTACTATATTCAGCCGAGGGATAGTGCCACAAATGCTTATATTGGCGAGCCTATTTCGGTGGTTGGGATGTCGGGACAAAGTGTTGATACACCACGCGTAATTGGATATAAGGCTAGTCGGTCAAAAACGATGTTACCGATGAAGCCTGGCACAATAGTTGTTGCTTACATCCAAGTTCCTGCTATGGGCACCGTTACCGTCAACTATTTCAATACCAATAAGTCATCCACAAAACCGGTCACTACGGAAACAATTCAGAAAATTGCCTATAATCAGACTGGCTCTATTACATTTAAAGATTTGGGCAAGGATTACACCGATTATAAGGCTGAAGTTGCCACAGCGCTTAATGGACTAACATTAGATGTCGGCCAAGCGACTGGATTCAGTTATGACAATCAATCCGAAGTCGATGGTACCGCGGTTATCAACGTTACCGTGAATGGGCCGGCGGATTTCAAACCTAAAGACATCACCTACAAAATTGGCGGCGCAAAACCAACTATCGCCGATTACGTTGATAAAGATCTCAAAGGCAATGTCATTGATCTGGCCAAAGTAAAAATTGACGAATCGGCAGTTAAATGGGATCAGGTCGGTTCATATCAGGTACCGGTAACGTATGGTGGAGAAACGCATCAGGCCACCGTGACTGTTCAAGCAGTCGATAAGCCACAGCCGGTTCAATATGCTTACACGGTTCGGACGATTGATAGTCAGGGACGTGACCTCGGCCGGGGCTACACTGGTAGCGGCACTTCCGGTAGTTCGATTTCTGCACCGACCATTTCCGGCTACACGTTGACTTCGGCAAATAATGTGTCGTTAATAAGCAATGGTCAGCAAATCACCTTCACTTACCGTTTGAATTCATCGACGCCAGTAAACCCTGGAACGACTAATCCAAATCCGGGTACAACCAATAACTCAGGGTCAACGGTGACGCCAAGTAACTCGTCAAGCTCCAGCAACAACACTACCGAGCCTGCCAACAATGTACCGGCCAATGCGGCTCAAAAAGGTGCTGTTGTGTACGCCATCAACAAGATTGGCCTATACAATAGTCCTGATTTCACCAAAGCTAATCGCAAAGGGTGGTATGTGAAACAGCCACGAATTGCCCGACCAATGTTTGTGGTCACCGGCTATGAACGGAGTCAAAACGGGACGTTAAGATATCGGGTTCGGGATGTCAATCATTCATCAAAGACAGCCGGTCAAGCAGGTTACATTACAGCCAGTCAGGCTTATGTCCGCCCCGTTTACTACGCAACCAAGCATGCAACGATTACGGTGATCAATCCCCGAGGCGTCAATGCCTATCGCAAAGCCAACTTGACGGGCAAAGTTAAGAATTACCGTCAAGGGACTGTCTTAAGGGTTAAAGGGATCGTTAAACACAACTTGACGACTCGATATGTCTTGACCAATGGTGATTACATTACTGCTAATCGAAAATTGGTGAACATGGGTCGCCACAAACAAGTAAAATCGGTTAAGACTAAACAGGCGATTAATCGTTATAGTAACGTTAATTTGACTAAGAAGAATCATTCGATTGCCAAGAATCGCACGTTAAAGGTTTATGGATACGATTATTCTCACAAGAATGATGTTACAAAGCATGGGACATTACGTCATCGAGTAGCCGGTGGTTACATCACCGCCAATACAAAATATGTTCGTGCTTATCAATAGAGACTAAAAAATCCCATCAATTTAAATAGTTGGTGGGATTTTTGTTGAGCATATGACGCTTATCTTATATTAACGGATTTAGTCTTCGACACATGGCAAATGCATGCGTTCACGTAAATAATTTGCAAGGTTTACGCACTAAGAATCGATGTTCTTCCGATTTAAGTTTCATCAGAAATTCGGTGAACAGGCTTTGCAGGATTTCCGACCACAACTGTATTTGCGGCGACATCTTTAGTGACGACTGAACCTGCACCGACAATCGCGTTTTCGCCAACCGTCACGCCGGGTAAGACAATTGCCCCTGCGCCAACCCAGGCATGTCGCTTAATGTGAACTGCTTTGGGGATCAAATCACGGCGATGATTCGAGTCCTTAACGTGATTCACAGACAGCAAACTTACTTTCGACCCGATCAAAGCGCCATCATCAAGATAGATTCCCCCAAGATCAACAAAGACACAATCG
>Ga0214925_100365_pt1 | contig 25342 bp, 21 predicted proteins | sample Stichaenrichment_FD_168299 | JGI IMG/M metagenome (GOLD analysis project Ga0214925, IMG submission 168299) | Xylose enriched microbial communities from anaerobic bioreactor in Madison, Wisconsin, United States - 63SRT | ecosystem: Engineered > Bioreactor > Anaerobic > Unclassified | place: USA... | reverse complement strand
TTAAAATCAGGGGATAAAATCCCGATTTTATTCAGAAAAAAAGGTTTATCGAGAAATCAAATTTTGATTTCTTCGATAAACCTTTTTTGAAAGCTATGATTTACGACTTAAGTCACAGCCTCTTTTTAAGCTAGTATTAACGCACCAGTTTGATCAACTGATAAATCGCATAAATTGTGCTAATGCCACAAATTGCATTGGTTGGAATCCAAACGATGTTTTCTATGAGTGTAAGACCTGGGGCTACTTGCAGCGACCAAATAACAACAAATAGTCCAGCAAGTAACTCTAGCCAAGCAGGTACAGCTTTATGGCTATCCTCCGTTAACAAGTGGAGAAGATACTTTGTTTGCAGCAGATTCTTAAACAAGATGAAATTCAAAATTGAAAATAGCAGGCACAGTATTGCTTTAACATAAATGTTAACATCTAAAAAAAATGTAGCCCCAGCTGCTACTAGCAAACCGATTAGTAGGATTAAAATTCTTTTTATTGATATGACCATGATTTATAAGTACCACCTTCAAATTGAAATACACGTTCTTTTAAGGACGTGATGATTGCTTTTCCCGCCATTGTTTGTTGGTAATGTGTTTGAAATGAGCTGCTAGGCGTGCAGAAGTAGTGCTGCGCCAACGATGGTAGTTAAACTATCGTCAAGCCTTGAAAAAGAAGGGTTCTATTCTAAAGCAGCTGAATCGAATTCATTGCTATCAAGCGGCTTTTTATTTCCACTTAAATCATCGGTCATGGTTCATCTTAGATAGTTTTCTTTTTTTACGAGCATTGAGTACAAGTAAACCTAAATAAGCTAAAATACTTACAAAAAAACTTATTGAGGTTAGGACTGTCAGCCAAAGTGGATGATAAAAAAAGGTAATAAATATTAGAACAAAACCAATCGCCCCCAGAGAATCAAGACGCCGGTTCCATTTATCATAAGGCTTAATAAATACTTTTGAAGGCTTTGTAGGTTTCATTGATGTGCCTCGACTATCTTATTTCTTTTTCCCACCAGTTGGATACGAGTTCAAGTAGCGTAAAAAATATTAGTGTCCCTGGAATCAACTGTAATATGGTCACAGCATACGATTTTATCTTATATTGACCTGTCGTAAACAAATCGATTGGTCCCTTGAATAATAGCGTTATTGCAATCATGAATAAGGTCATCATCAGCGTATCAAATAATATTGTTTTGGCAACTTTTAACCACATAAAATACTCCTTCCTTAGAAGAATGCAATAATATAGAAATTCTCCTAAAATTAGTAAAGCTACTTATTTACATGAGCACAAATCTAATATAACGATAGAGTTGCGTTTTGAATAGAAACGTGTTGTTTGCTTAACGGCGTGTAAACTAGTAATAGCCTTGGACGACAGGTATCCCTTTTAAACAAATTGACACCTATAAAGGCTTTGTTTATTAAAAAAATTAGCATTGTTATATGTTATTATCAAATGGTTAATGCTAATGTAACAGACAACGTGGAGGTATGTTATGCAGGAAACTTTAGGGGCTCGTTTACGGGAGGCACGAATAAGCTCTGGATTATCGCAGAATGATGCTGCAACCATTATGCACATTTCGAGGCAATCATTTTCAAAGTGGGAAAACGACCGCGGTTACCCTGACATTGATAACTTAGTCTATTTAAGTCAGTTGTACAAAGTATCCATCGATAGTCTTTTGAAAGATAATAATGACATGAAGGCTAAGATTGGTGCTAATAATGCTGATATCAGTGAGAAACAAGGACAGTTAAAAAAAGTTAATCGAGACCTGTTCCAAAATCGTGATGAAGGTTTGATTTTAGTTATGTTGGCTCTTATTTCGGCAATTGTCCCACCGGTTGGGATACTGCTACCGGTATACGTGATGTGGCGAAATAGTCGATATAACAGTCTTTATAAGACAATCTATTTAGTTTGCGCTGTGGTTATATTGATTAGTCTCTGGGGTACCTGGATTATCATATCTGACAACTTCTTCCAACCACAGACACATGTCTATAGGGTAAACTAATCCGTAACATAGACTTTGGATCTAGAGACGCTTATTTTGATGCTGCTACGATATCGTATTGCTTGGATGTGTCGTGTAAACTGAATATGTGCATCGCCACCAGAATAAGTAATGGTCTTGGTATCGATACTACCCGTTGGCTTTATTGATAAGTTTTTGATGGCCGTGACTTTATTATGATTAGCCACAACGTTATAATTAAGGCTCCATGATCCTAATTTGCGTTGGCTCACATGATATGTGGCAGCATACGCTTTAGTGGAAACAAGCAACAACAATACAATGACTGAGCTAGTAATAAGTGTTTTTTCATAACGTAACCTCCTGAAATCGAGGTTACGTTTATTTTTTTGCACACATAAGGAACGCATAATTTACGGGGGTTTACATATGGTTTACAACAAAAGAGGTAATCAATGCGTTCCTTTTTTAAACTGAAATTTCAGTGTAACTTATAGATTGTTAGCTAACTTATTCATTGCGCGTAATGAACTTATCAAGCAATGGATCAAATAAAGCTGCAAAAATAAGTTTAGGGAAAATTATACTGGTAGTTTTCATCATCCCAAATACGGACTTGCAACGACAATCATTTGGATTCCAAATAAAGCCAATGTAATTACAGCAATGACAAAATGGAAATAAAAGTAGGTGGTAAAAAATGCAAAAGGCTGTATCAAATATCATTTTTTGTTTAGGACTATTAATGCTGGGTTTGGGGTTGAATTATACGTTGTCTACCAGGTTAATTGGTGGTGCACTAATAATAGTGGGATTAGGATTAGACCCAAAAATCTGGAACTATTTCAAACAATGAAATAATGGTAAGTAACAAAAAATTCCTTCGTATCGAAAACTAAAGTAGAACATTTTCTTCTTGGTAAATAAAATCCCCCTACTCTGAACAGATGAATTATATTAATTCATCTGTTCAGAGTAGGGGGATTTTAACAATAGCTAGTAAGAAGGTCGTTTTCAGTTTTTACAATATGTGTGTTTGGAGGAACTGAAACTATGTGATTAATATGTGTGTTGTGAAAGTCTGATATTATGTGTCCCATGTATAGGAAATAAACAGTTTATTTTTTCTCAAGACTAGCAGATGGCTGAAGATTGAAGAGTTTGGTAATTGCCCAGCTACCCAAGATACCGATCAGCATGAATGGGAAGAAGTCCAAGCCTTGATTGAACAGCGGGATGAAGTTGCCAGCCCAAGCATTGATGGCTTTGAAGAAGCCCATGTTAGCGAAGAATGGTGGCAAGGTGTGAATCGCATCCAAGAAAGCTGGAATGAAGGTCAAGATGATCGTGGTCTTGTAGATGAATTGGTTCTTGCCCATGAATGGATGTAACAAACCTAAGAAGATTAAGGACATTGCTAATGGGTAGATGAAACTAAGTAGTGGTGTGGAGTAAGTGATGATTTGATCCAAACCGAAGTTAGCGATGATAAAGGCACCAATGGAACTGAAAGTCAGGAAGAAGTGGTAGCCAAGTTTTGGAAAACGGTGGCCCCAATCTTCTGAAAGGGCGGCCATCAAGCCAATGCATGAAGTGATGCAGGCGAGGAAGGTAACGGCACCGAGGATGGCGATACCAATCATGCCAGTGTAGTGAGCCATAATGCCAGAGAAGGCAGTCCCACCATCAGCACTTAACTTGAGGTAGCTTAAACTAGAAGCACCAAGGGCAATCAAGAAGATGTAGATGATTGCTTCAAGCCCCATGCTGATAGCACCAACTTTAGCAACCGCCTTAGAACGGGCACCAGTGTCGTTCATACCAAAGTACTTAAGCGCGGTAATGATCGTAACACCAAAACCTAATCCGGCAAGGGCGTCCATGGTGTTGTAGCCTTGTAGGAACCCGTTGATCAAGTTGCTGCCGGCACCAGAGCCAGCTGGGAAGATTGAGATCTGACGGATGTCGCCTTTGATGATGAAAGCCATGAAGAAGATGAAAGCTAAGAGAGCAAGTAAGATGGGGTTGAGTAATTTGCCAACGTAATCAGTGATTTTGGATTGGTTCCAAGAAAGTAAGAGTGAAATGCCGAAGAACAAGAATGAGAAGATCAGTAGTCCCATTTGATCCCAAGCCTTTGGCAAGAATGGTTGAATCCCAATGGCGAAGGTAGTGGTGGCTGTCCGTGGTGAAGCAACCAGAATCCCTAAAGTGGCGTGAATCATGATCAGGAAGAAGAGCGCGAATCCTTTACCAGCTGGTCTTGCAAGGTCATAAGCACTGCTGCTGCGAGTTAAACTAATGGCGAGAATCGATAATAACGGTAATAAAATAGCAGTTAACAGAAAGCCGATAGCGGAAGGTCCCCAGTTGCCAGCGGCTAGCTGACCTAGATGAATTGGGAAGATCAAGTTCCCAGCACCGAAGAAGAGACCGAATAGCAATGAACCTAATATAATATATTGACGTTTCGTGAGTGATGTTTTCATATATAAAACCTCCTGTGAATTTGGTGAAACAACGGGGTAATAAAAAACGCCCCTAGCTTATAAAAGCTAAGGACGTGTTATCGACGTGTTACCACCTTAATTTTCAACCACCTCGCGATGATTGACTTTGAAAGTACGGCAAACCGATGCGCGGTCGGTTCACGATACTTCATTGCTGTAATGGGCGCATTCCCAGTGACCACTTCGAATTATTCGTCGCGGTCACGACTTGTAGATTACTTTCATCGCTGGGTCGATTACCTCGTCGCACTAAGTGAGGCTCCCTGTGAATCTTGCCAGTGACTACTCTTCTACGCATAGTCTTTGAAAAATGATTTAAATATGTGTGAAACAAACTTTGTTTATGTGGATAATAATAGTCAATGGAAAATTAAAAGTCAAGGATAAAATTAGATTTTTTTAATTTAATGTGCTGATTATCTCAGCGGTATTTCATTTTAATAGATGTAAGAAACCGGTTGATACTAGTTGTCAAAAACCGAAAAATAAGCAATAATGATGGGTAATATAGAGATGGTGTTTTAATGAGAAATTATTTGAGACAGAAAGATGGGATAGGTATGGGAGCTCAGCTCAGCAACCGAAAGATGAATGTTAAACGATTAGTCGTTAAAGTTGGGACGAGTAGCTTGGTTTACCCCAGTGGCGGACTTAATTTAAGGGTGATTGATCAACTTGCCTTCGCACTAAGTACGTTATGCGGACAGGGTAAGGAAGTTATTTTAGTTTCGTCTGGGGCGATTGGTGTTGGCTTAAACGCACTTCGGCTGAAGGAGCGACCCAAGGAGATCAGTGAGCAACAGGCGCTGGCTTCGATTGGCCAAAGTAAGCTGATTACGATGTTCAATCAGCGGTTTGCCCACTATAATCAAACCATCGGGCAACTGTTGCTGACTCATGATGTGTTCGATTTTCCGGCCAGCAACCAACACGTTATGGATACCTTTGACCGGTTATTAGCCAAACACGTGGTACCGATTGTTAACGAAAATGACTCCATCGCGGTAGATGAAATGGATCATCGGACCAAGTTTGGTGATAACGATCAGTTGTCCGCTATTGTGGCGACTCACGTAGATGCTGACCTGCTGATCATGTTGTCTGATATTGAGGGCTTTTACGATCAAAACCCACTGAAACATGACGATGCTCAGTTAATTCCAACGATTCATCACATTGATGATGAAACCTATGCTGTAGCTGGTGGTCGTGGCAGCCGTTATGGTACGGGTGGCATGGTGACGAAGCTGACAGCGGCGGAAATTATGCTTAAGGACAATCGTCAAATGGTGTTGGCAAGTGGCAAAGACCCCGCAATTATTTTGGATATTTTAGCTGGTAAACCAGTTGGTACCTGGTTTACTCCCGAAGAAAAAGGAGGAATGAACAGTAACTATTCTGCTGTAAAAGGATATAAATCTTTGTAAAGTGGTGCTGCTATACTATTCCATATTCTTATAAGACTGGCGAAAGATATCACAAGGCTAAAGTTAGGCGTTTAATTTTCTGTATTAGTTTATAGCTTATAAGTAGTGATTTATATGAATTTCATTAAAAGGCTTTTGGGGATAAATCCATCCCGTATAATATGAGGGACACCTCACTTTGGTGATTAAATTCAATAAGGCGGAACAACTGATGTTACTCACCTATAAAGTCGAAATTAAGCCGACTGAAAAACAAGCTTGGCTGATTGATTGTCATATTGGTGGCAGTCGTTGGGCCTATAACCTGTTTCTGGATATCAACCGGCAGCGTTATGAAATGGGTTATTGCTACTTAAACGCTTACGCCTTTAGTAAGTGGTTTAATCATGAATATCTTGAAGCCAATTCTGATGATATGTGGATCAAGGAATTATATGCTAAATCGGTTAAGCAGGCTTTTATTGACGCTGACACGGCTATGAATCGATTTTTCAAGAAACAGAGTGGTTTTCCCCATTGGCGGTCATTTAAACGGGACCAAGGTAGTTATTACTTTGTTAAGAACAGTAAAACACAGATTATTGCTTGTCAGCGTCACCGCATCAAGTTACCGAAGCTTGGCTGGGTACGTTTGAAAGAGTTTGGCTACATTCCGACAGACTCAGAACACTTCGTTATCAAACAAGGCCGAATCAAATTTAAGGCTGGTCGGTATTACCTGACCTGTTTAGTGGAACAGGCTGAGCTACCCAAATTAGGATTGACCGGTGAACCTATCGGCATTGACCTTGGTCTAAAAGAATTTGCCATCTTAAATGATGGTACTCTGTATCCTAATCAGAATAAAAGTAGTCGCGCAAGACGCATCAGAAAACGCCTTAGACGCCTGCAAAGGAAGTTGTCCCGTCAGTATCTTGCACTGAAAGCTAGAAGACAGAAAGAAGGGAAATCTGCTACTGATTTAAATCTAGCTAAAACTCAGCGGAAAGTGCAACGCTTGTATCAACGTCTAACTCACATTCAAGCTGATTATCAGAATAAGATTATCGCTGCTGTGGTGAGAACCAAACCACAGTGGGTAGCCTTAGAAGACTTGAATATTAAGGGTATGATGAAAAATCGGCATTTAGCTAAGGCCATTAGTTACCAGGGGTTCTATAATTTCAGAATCAAACTGATTGCTAAATGCCAGCAGTTAGACATTCCGGTACACTTAACCAATCGTTTTGAGCCTACTTCTAAGTTATGCCATCAATGTGGTCATAAAAAAGTTGATTTAAAACTACAAGATCGAGTGTATGAGTGCCAGAATTGTAACTATACCGAAGACCGTGATATTAATGCGGCCCTGAATATCAGGGATACTGAAAACTTTGAATTCGCCTACTAAAATAGGTTTCAAAGCATGTACCGGTGGCTAGCCGGGAATTAACGCTTGTGGACTATCATATCAACTGTATTAGTGAGTTTCATGCGAGGCAGGATAGGGAGAAGCAAGAATGATCTATAACTTTTTATAAGTTATCAGTAGCAGCTGTTCAAAATGGCTAACGAAACGATTAATATGACTGAATTAGAAAAAATGGGCCAGCTTGCAAAGCAGGCGGAGACCCAGTTGGCGCAACTGTCTAATCAGCAGCGTAACGCTGGCTTAACAGCCATGGCGGACGCTTTAGTGGCGAATGCGGATACGATTTTAGCTGCTAATCAGCAGGATTTGGCAAACGCAACGGATCTGAAGGCCAGTTTTGTAGACCGGCTGACTTTAACGACTGACCGAATCAGCGATATGGCTGAAGGCATGCGCCAAGTGGCTCAATTACCAGACCCAATCGGCAGTGTCGACAAGATGTGGAAGAATGAAGCCGGGTTGATGATTGGCAAGCAGCGAGTGCCATTGGGCGTTATTGGGATTATTTTCGAAGCCCGGCCAAACGTTACGGCGGATGCTTCTGCGTTAAGTTATAAAAGCGGTAATGCCGTGATGTTGCGAGGCGGTAAAGAAGCCATTCAGACCAACATTGCGATTAGTGACGTACTTCGAGGTGCTTTAAAGGAATTGGGCGTGGACGAGAACGCCGTCCAGTTAGTTCACGATACGTCTCACGAAGTCGCTAACGAAATGATGGCATTGACTCAATATTTGGATGTGTTGATTCCCCGTGGTGGCCGTGGCTTGATTCAACGCGTTGTTTCAACAGCCAAAGTACCAGTCATTGAAACGGGCGCTGGTAACTGTCACATTTACGTTGACCAGTATGCTGAATTACAAATGGCAGTTGATATCACTGTTAACGCCAAGGTTCAGCGGCCATCGGTCTGCAACGCGGCGGAAAAGTTAGTGATCCATAGTGCCATAGCTGACGAGTATTTGCCAGTGATTGCAGCAGCGTTGGCGGACCAAGGTGTTCAGCTTCGCGGTGATGAACGGGCTTGCGCCATTGTGCCAAGCATGATACCAGCAACGGATAGCGATTGGGACGAAGAATATAACGATTTGATCATGGCGGTGAAGGTCGTTGATTCTGAGGACGAAGCTATCGCTCACATTAATGCACACAATACGAAACACTCTGAAGCTATCATCACTGACAACTATCAAAACGGTCAGCGCTTCCTGCAGCAGATTGATGCTGCTTGTGTTTATATCAATGCTTCCACTCGGTTTACGGATGGTTTTGAGTTTGGTTTTGGAGCCGAAATCGGGATCAGTACTCAGAAGCTGCATGCTCGTGGGCCGATGGGACTGCACGAACTAACGTCGACCAAGTACATTATCTATGGGGACGGGCAAGTTCGGAAATAATTAAAATGCTTTAAAGGCCTCGTGACACCTCGTTTAACGGATGAAAATTTGTTAAAATGAATGTAAAGAGGTGGTGCGCTGTGACGATTAAGACTAATCCTGAACAATTGGGCATGCTTAAATCGCAAATGGATGAGGCAAACCAAAAGTCTCATTTTGTTATTTTCGAGTCTACTGAATTTTCTAGTGGCGATAATTTGCGATTAATCACCGATTATGAAAGCTTTAAAGAAATTCGTAAGGCTCACGCAGATCAGGCCAAGATGCATATTCTGCAGGACATTGTCCCAATCACGGATAATCTGGCCAAGTGGGCAATCGCGGAAAGTAAAGCGGCACATCAAAGTGATGATCCGGAAGCCTTAGCCGACTTGGAACAATATACCAATGCGGTTTTGAAGGAAAACTTTATTAAAGTGAATCAAGAATAAGAGCGTAACATAACTCGGTAGATTCCAGAATTTAAAACAAGCACCGTTCCGATGGGCCTTATCGGGACGGTGCTTGTTTTAAATTATATTCTAGTTAAGAAACTAGATGAAATTTTTATCAATATAGACTTATACCACAAGCCGTTATTTTGATATACGGTGAATTAAAAGTTTCACGTGAAACAAACTTTAAGCTAACTTAAAGTTACTTTTCAACGCTAATTTTTCTAACCGTTTAGCTCCCCAAGTAAACATTTCTTCAATAATGGGCATTAAACTTTCACCGGTTGTCGTTAAGCTATAATAGACAGCTTTGCGGTTGTTAGAAATTTCTTCACGACGAGTGACTAGGCCATCAGCTACTAATTCTTTAAGCTGCTGTGCCAGCATCTTATGAGTTGCGTCAGCCAACAAACGTTGGATCTGGCTAAAACGCATGGTACCGTCGTGAGATAAGTGATAGATGATTACAATTTTGTATTTGCCTGAGAACGTCGAAAGTGTGTATTCCTTGGCACAATCAAAATCCTTTTTCTGGATTTTCTCTTGCGTGTATTTTCTAAGTGCGTCAGTCATGTCGTCCTCCACAAAGTAATTTGGAATTCGTGAGCGTGTTTTGCAGGTTAAAATCATATCTCAGAGCCGAGAAAGTGGCAACTAAAACGCACTGGGATTCTTTCACTAGCAAAATCTTCATGGGCACAAAAAAGTGCGTTATTGCCGGTTTGCTCGTAAGCCGTAATAATGGACTTACAAACAAAGGAGGAAGATACGATGAAAAAAGTTGCAGTTGTGGTTACTGATTTGGTAGAAGACGTTGAATTTGTGGAACCAGTCAACGCAATTCGTGATGCCGGTCATGAAGTGACCGTTATTGGATTTGAAAAGGGTACCGTAACCGGTAAACACGATACAGCCATTACCATTGATCAGTCGATTGCGGATGTGAAACCAGAAGACTTTGATGCCCTTTATATTCCAGGTGGTTTTTCACCCGACCAATTACGTGCAGACCAGCGCTTTGTCGATTTTACTAAGGACTTTTTAATAACCAATAAGCTGATTTCAGCGCTTTGTCATGGTCCGCAATTAATGATTCAGACCGGCTTGGTTCATGGCCGGACGATGACCGCTTATCTGACGGTTCAGCCTGATCTCTATTACGCTGGCGCCCGTGTTGAAGATCAGCCCGTGGTCGTTGACGGTAATCTAATCACTAGCCGGGAACCCAAAGATATTCCGGCATTTAATCAAACGTTGATTGATGCACTAGCAAAATAGAGTGGATATCCGCACAGCAATGATTAGGATTTTACTGATGAAATAACCGCTATTCAAACAAATACGGCAAGGCCTAGGCAGACCATGATCTGTTGATAGGGCTTTGCCGTATTTGTTTAGAGAGACCAATAGGATGTTTTTAAATTCAAAGGTGATTAGACCAGCCTTTTCAAGACGATAATTACGGCGAAAAACTCCTATAAATTCTTTAAATCTGTTTGGAAACGACTAGAACAGACGTTCAAATATGCTATGATAAAACCAGCAAAATTTGAAGAGGCCCAAGTACAAACCATTTCGCAGTTTCGTGAATGATGTATAGAAAGGAACCAACACGATGACGTTGCAATTTGTAATTGGAAAAGCAAGTGTTAACCATGAAAATAGCCTGTTATCAGAGCTGGCAAAAGCGCAGCAGGAACACCCTGATGACCAGTTTTATTACTTGGTACCAAACCACATTAAATTCGAGTCTGAAGTTCAGGTATTGACACGATTGGCCAAACTGTCTGGAAATGACAATGGTGCCTATGCCCAGTCAGGGGTTCAGGTGCTGTCGCTAACCCGGCTTGCCTGGTTCTTTATGAAAAACGCACCGGCTTATCAACTGCCACGAATTTCACAAGCTGGCATGAATATGCTGGTTTATCAAGCCATTTTAGACCATCAAGATGAACTGCAACTATTCGCTGGTGAAGCCGATCGCCCCGGGTTCATTAGTTTACTGACCCGTCAAATATTGGAGTTAAAAACGGGCCAGGTTAGCGTTTTGGACTTAGATCAAGTTGCTAAAGAAATGACGGGGACCAGTGCGGATTTAGACGCCAAACTACACGATCTAGTGTTGATCTACGATAGTTTTGAGCAGGCGATGACCAATAAGTACGTAGCCAATACCGACTTGCTGAATCAACTGAGTACATACTTAGAAGAGGTTGATTTAAGCCACGCTCATTTCTACTTCGACGGCTTTTCTCAGACCCAGTTCTCAGCGCAGGAAATGAAATTGTTATCAACACTGATGAAGCGGGCAGCTGAGGTAAAGATTGCTTTGATTCTTGATCAAGGTACGCCAACAACTGATGCTATTAACGAACAGAGTTTATTCTACCAACCGTCACGGACTTATATGCGGCTCTATCAAACAGCAAGGGCGCTATCAGTTCCCGTGTTACGCGATATTAAAGCAACAACTGCTCGGACAACGCCAGAGTTGCAGCAACTAGAAACTTATTGGCAAGCAACGGCTACGGGCGTGACGTCAATGAAAGGCGAGACGCTTCAGCAGACTGATCAGATTCAAATTATTCAGGCTGATAACCGTTATGCTGAGGTCGCTCGGGTGGCAACCATGATTCGTCAGTTAGTGGCGGAAAAAGGGTACCGGTACCGCGACTTTTTGATTTTGACCCGTCACCTCGATCAATACGAAACCATCTTAGCACCGATTATGAACGCACAGGAAATACCTTATTTTAGTGATGTCCAGCAATCAATGGCGGACCATCCGCTGGTTGAACTGATTGACGCGATTTTTGAGATTAAGCGCAAGCATTTTCAGTACGCCGATATTATGCGGTTACTAAAAACCGAACTGTTACTTCCTAAAATAGGCGATGGTCAATATATGGCAATTGATGCCTTTCGTGATGCCCTATTTAAAACGGAAAATTGGGTGTTAAAAATGGGCTATCAGGGATCACGCTGGCTGCAAAAGGAAGATTGGCCTTACGCCCGGCTTCAAAGTGATGATTTAGGCACAGCCACCAGCGCTGACCAAGCAACCTCGGATCAGATCAACGGTATTCGCAGATTTATTCGGGATACGCTAGTACCTTTCTATCAAAAATTGGATCACGTTAAAAATGGCCGTGAAGCGGCAACCTTATTAGTTAACTTCATGACTGAAAACGGGGTAGTTGACCAGTTAATGGTTTGGCGAGATCGCGCCATTGATGCTGGTGACTTGGTACAAGCAGGTCAGCCGGAACAGGTGTGGCAGACGTTTTGTGACCTGTTAGATGAATACGTTACCATTCTCGGTGATCGGCTATTTCAGTCGCAGGATTTTTTGTCACTATTGCAGGCTGGTTTTGAGGGCGCCAATTATTCTCAGATTCCTTCAACACTGGATCAAGTGATGATTTCCGAAAGTGGGATCATCCAAATGAACAACCGTAAAATCACGTTTATGATTGGTTCCACCGATAAAACCATGCCGGATACCACTTTGCCGACTCACTTGCTGAATGACCAAGACCGTCAAAAACTGACGTTGCCTGAGGGTGAATATTTAAATGATGATGGCATTATGACCTTACAAGGTGAGCCGTACATCAACTATTTAGCCTTTATGACGCCTAGTGAACGCCTGATTTTTACGTACCCTATCAATGCGGGTGATGATGAGCAAAATCAGATCAGTCCTTATTTGGCGCGGATACAAAAACATTTTAACTTACCAATTATCAGTCACACAGCAACGCCTCAAGCTGATCAGCAGGATCTGACCCCCTATCTGGGCGCTAAGCGGGCAACGTTGCGACATCTGATTCAAGCCAGCAATGACAGCCGTGATCGTAACATTCGGTTAAGTCCCTCGTGGCAGTATGTTTATCAAGTGCTCAGTCAAGGTGACACGCAAGCGTTAACGGAAAAGTTATTAGGTAGTATTTCGTACCGTAACGTGCCTGCGCAGCTAGACGCGGAAATTGTGACCGGGCTGTACGGCAACACCATTAACAGTTCGATTTCGAAACTGGAGGAGTTCTACCGCAACCAGTATGCGTATTTCTTGAAGTATGGGTTAAAGCTGCGTGAACGAGACGAGTTTGAACTGTCACCAGCCAACACTGGTGAATTTTTCCATGCTGCCATGGATCAGTTAATGAAACGGGTCAACACGGAAAAAATTGATTTAGCGGACTTGGATGACCAACAGCTTAACGAGCTGATCGATGAGATTACGGGTCAAATTCTGAATGATCCTAAAAACTTGCAGTACGCCATTTTGAATAGCAGTCACCGAATGGCGTTTATTAAAGGACAGCTGATTGGCGTGGTTCGTCAAATGGCCGTGACGTTCCATAAGCAAAGTCAGTACACCCCAATGCGGGCTCGAAAGACTGAAGTCCTGTTTGGCCACATCGGAGCAGAAGATGGTCTACCACCGCTGGAATTTAATTTACCGAAGAAAAAACAAATTCGGGTTCGTGGGAAAATCGACCGAATCGATACGCTGAAATTGCCGAATAACGAATACATCGGCATCGTGGATTACAAGTCCAGCGAACACACAGTGAAGTTCAACGATATTTACGAAGGTATCGCCATGCAGATGATGACGTATCTGGACGTGGTGCAAAAAAACATGGCGCTGATTGCTGATGATCCAGATGCGCAGCTAGCTGGCGCACTCTACCTACATTTACAGAATCCGCGGTTACGTCCCAGCGACATTAGGACGGATATTTCCAGTGCGTTGTTGGCCAAGGAGCGCTATGAAGGCGTCTTAGTTGCTGATGACGAGTTGATTCACGGTCTGGAACCGCAGTTAGCAGTCAGTGAAGCGGCTAAAGTTTTTCCGTTTAAATTAAAAAAAGATGGTTCAGCAGCCAAGTCAAACTCCATCATTACCATGGACCAGCTGCAAAATCTATTACAGTATACCGAAATGAAGATCACCGAAGCCGGCAGCAGTATTTTTGACGGTCAGATCGAGTTGAATCCCTATAAACCGCTGAGTGGTCCAACAGCGATGACGAATTCGCCATATACTGCTATCATGCAGTTTGATCCAATGCTGCCGGAAAATAGTTACCGGGTACAGACGGCACCAGCAAAAGCGGATGAGATCATGAAGCAAATTGCGGAGGAGGTTAAACGCCGTGAAATACACTAAAAGTCAGCAGCAAGTGCTAGACACACACCAAACTAATTTACTCGTATCAGCTTCTGCTGGTTCTGGGAAAACTCGAGTGCTAGTCGATCGAGTGATCAACATGATTTTGGCGCATGAAAGTCTGGAAAATCTCCTCATCGTCACTTTTACTCGAGCTGCCGCTGCCGAAATGAAGCAACGAATCGAGACCGCCCTTCGAGAACAAATCAGTCAAGCTAACGCCACGGAACAGCGGTATTTATCCCGCCAGCTTGCAGTTTTACCGGTTGCCGACATCAGTACATTGGATGCTTTCTGTCAGCGAATTGTTGAGCGTTACTACTATTTGATTGACCTCGATCCCGTTTTTCGGATCCTGGGTGATCAATCTGAAAGCGCGCTACTGAAAGATGAAGTTTGGAACGATGTGCGCGAACAGCTGTATCAAGATGACGAAAATGGGGTATTTAAACGTCTGGTTCAGAACTTCTCCAACGACCGTTCAGATGATGGCCTCACCGACAAAGTGATGCAAGTCTTTCAATTTATGGGTGCCAAACCGGACCCCAGTGCGTGGTTAAAGACCCTAGCTGAGCCTTATCAGGTGGATGGTCCGTTAATGGCAAGTAAAATCGTTCAAGAACAACTCTTGCCTTTGATTCAGCAACAGTTGGATACGGCTAAACGGGAATTGCAGCAGGGACGTGATCTGGCTGAAGATGCCGCAATTGATAAAGCGGTAGCCTACATGGACAGGCTGCTGTCACCATTATCAGAGTTCAATATGGACGAGCTATCTTGGAATGGTTTGCGGTTAGGACTCAATGAATTTCCGTGGGGCCGGTTACCATCAATCGGTAAAAAATCGGCTGAATATGATGATTATCAAGAAATCAAAGAGACGTTTGTTTCTCACCGGGATAATGCTAAAGACGCCCTTGAAACGGCAGCTAAATTAATGCCGTTACCTGAAGAAGAAACGGCTGAAGCGATGAATAATAGTCGAGAGATTGTTGAAGAACTAGCTAAGACTGTGGAAAAATTCGCCACTGCTTATGATGCTGAAAAGCGTCGTCGACACGTGTGGGAGTTCAGCGATATTGAACACTTTGCGCTGCAAATATTGCAAACGGAAACGCCCGAAGCAGTTGCGGTCCGCGAGCAATTATCCAAGGACTATCACGAAATCATGATCGATGAATACCAGGATACTAACGAATTACAGGAAGCTATCATGACCACGTTGGCACATGATCATCCTGGTAACCTGTTCATGGTGGGGGATATTAAGCAGTCCATCTACCGTTTCAGACTAGCGGAACCCAAGCTGTTTATAGAAAAGTTCAGCCGGTATCGAGAAGATCCGAATGCAGGTAAAGAAATTACTTTGGCAGAAAATTTTCGTTCGATGAAAAACGTAGATGATTTTACTAACTTAATTTTTACCCAGATCATGGATGAGCAACTGGGACAGATTAAATACGCCGGTTCAGCTAAATTAGTGTATGGTGCCAGCTATCCGGACACATTGCCAAACGTGGCTTCATTAATGATTTATGATACAGAAGCTGCCAGTGAAGCGGGTACGGATGAGGCGCCTGATGGTGATGAAGGTCAGGTGACCTTGATGGCACAAAAGATTCGGGAATTATTATCCCGAGACACTCAAATTTGGGATCGGTCCAAGCAAGAGCTTCGGTCACTGCAGTACCAAGACATTGCTATTATTGCTTCAACGAAAAAGAATAATCTGGAAATTCAGGATCAGTTTGGCCGAGCTGATATTCCGGTTCAAATCAACGATGCGCAAAGTTACTTTAAAACTACAGAAGTTCAAATAATGATGTCCATGCTGCAAATTATTGATAACCCGTATCAGGATATTCCATTGGCTGCAGTTTTGAGATCGCCAATCGTAGGGTTAAATGAAAATGAATTGGCTTATCTAAGAGTGAGCGACAAAACGGATGATTACTATTCTGCCTTACTGCATTTTTACAATCATTACCACGCTGAATATGCAGGTAATCAGTACGCGGATAGCTTGTATCCTAAGATTGAGAAGTTCTTAGAACAGTTGAACCAATTCCAAACCACAGCTCGGCAAAAGCAGCTGGCGACCTTGATCTGGCAAATTTATCAAACTACTGGTTTTCTGGACTACGTCGCCGGAATGCCAGCTGGACCGCAGCGGCAAGCTAATTTACATGCTCTGTACGAACGAGCTGCTGACTATGAAAAAAACGGGTTTAAGGGCCTGTTTCAGTTTGTTCGGTTTATTGAACGGATGCAGAAAAATGACCATGACCTCGCCGAAGCAAAAACCAGAGCCACCGAAAATGCAGTTCAGGTCATGACGATTCATGGCAGTAAAGGACTGGAATTTCCAGTCGTCTTCTTGCTGAATGCTTCGAAGAAGTTTAACCTTCAAGATCTTACTGATAAGGCAATTCTCAATAACCAGCTGGGTATTGGGATTGATTATTTTGATCCTGACAAGCGGGTTGCGGCACCAACCTTACCCAAGTTAGTCATACAGGCAGCTACTCGAAAGGAAGCACTGGCCGAGGAAATGCGGAAGCTCTACGTTGCACTGACTCGTGCTGAACAGCGGCTTTACATCGTGGGTGAGTGCAAGGGCCAAGACAGTTTGCTAAAAATTTGGAGCGCAGCTAATCACGATGATTCGCTAGTTTTGAATCCTAATTTACGCGAGAAGACGCACAATTTCCTTGATTGGATCGGTTTGACGCTCACGCGGCACCCAAGATTTGAACTGAATCCGGAGAAAAAGGTGCTACCAGCTTTAAAGGACGATAAAACCCAGTTTGATATCAACTTCTATTCTGCGGATGATCTTATTGGTATGGGACCACGATTAAAAGCTGAAACGGGCGAGAAATGGTTACAGGATTTAAAGGAACAGGCGGCTATTTCAGATTACGCGGAGGTCGACGTTGATAAAATCGATCAGTTGATGACCTTTAGTTATCAAAATCAAGCTGAGACGCAGACGACGGCATACCAATCAGTATCCGAAATTAAGCGGCTGTTTGAAGACCCTGATTTGAAGCAGTTAGGGGATTATCAGCCAGATTGGCAAACGGCTCAAGGCGGTAATCGGTTTGTGACTCATGAACTTGAGCAACCTGCTTTTATGCAGACCATTAACGCGCCAACTTCCGCAGAAATTGGGACTGCCACTCATTTGATTTTTCAGGAATTGGATCTATCAAAACCCGTTGACCTGGATGCTGTTCAGACTGTAATTGATCGGTTAGTTGACCAAAAAGTCATGCAGCAGCCGGTTGCCCAGCGCATTAAGCAAGAACAGGTGGTGAACTTCTTTGCCAGCAAATTTGGTCAGACCATTTTACAGCATCAAGATAGTTTAAAACGAGAAACGCCATTTTCACTGTTATTGCCGGCAAAGGACGCCTTCGCAACCGTGCATGATGAAGACGCCAAAATCTTGATTCACGGGATTATTGACGGCTACTTTGTGACTGAAGAGGGCATCACGTTATTTGACTACAAGACCGATTATTTGCAGTCAACGGATAGTGGTATTGAAAAAATAAAGCACCGTTATGAAGGTCAACTGCGATTATACGCACTGGCATTGGAGAAGATGCTGCAACGGCCAGTGGCTGAAAAGTATCTTTACCTACTGTCGATTAATCAGCTGGTTCAGGTATGATGGTCTAGGCTTGAATAAAAGAAATTGTTATGGGAACGTTATTCTTGAAAGAAAATCTTAATCGAATTGCAAACGGAAGCGTCTGTTTTTCAGGTCATAGGTATGGCATAATGGCATAATGTGAACAGTTGATTCTAAAAACGGAGAGAATAATTTTGAGAAAGATATTTGAAAGAATTCCAATTTGGTTAATTTATACGGTTACTTTTGGCTTTATCATACTTTTTTCTTTTGGTGCTTTGCGCCTCATGGGACAAACCACGATTTGGAACATGGATGGTATTACGCAGCATTATCCAATATTAGAAGAGTTTTATCGCATACTTCGCGGAACCGGGCATCAGTCGTTATTTAGCTGGTCGTGGAATTTGGGACTTGGTGCTGATCAGATGACCACCTTCTCTTACTATGTGGTGGGAGATCCTTTTAGTTACCTGATTGCGTTGTTCCCAGCTGATAAGATTCAGCTAGGGTACCAGGCACTTACCATTCTACGTGTGTATGCAGTGGGGCTAGCCTTCTTAACTTTTGCGAAGCAGATGAAGTTAAAACGTACTGGTAGTCTTATTTCAACACTGATCTATACGTTCTGCAGTTTTTCGTTCTACGTTGCTTATCATCACCCATTTTTCTTGCTACCAATGATCTTCTTCCCGTTACTTTGTACGGCGATTGATAAGATCTATCATGGTCAATCATTTTTATGGTTGGTGGCAATTACAGCAATCGTTTTAATCAGTAACGTTTATTTTGCTTATTTACTTGCGATTGGTTCGTTAGTATTTGCGCTAGTTCGTTATCTCGATCTTAAACGGAAAGATGAATTAGTTCGCACGCTACCGAAATCGTTTGGCTATTTTGTGCTGACTGTCGTCATGGCATTACTGATTTCAGGCATGATCTTATTACCAAATATTATGTCAATGCTTAACTCCTCAAGGTCAGGATCTAGCATTTTTGCGAACGGCTTAAAACTTTATCCGGCCATTTACTATATGAAGTTACCTAACGTCATTCTGGATTCTAGCGGTTCCAAAATGTACTGGGTCGTTATGGGAACCAGTGGACTAACCCTAATCGCAATCATGTGGTCACTGCGGCATTTTAAAAAGTATTTGATGCTCAATCTCACCCTAATTTTAATTGCGGTTGGATTACTGCTCCCACAATTTGCAGCGGTGATGAACGTCATGAGTACGCCATCTAATCGTTGGGTCTTACTGGCACAGCTCCCGTTTGCTCTAGTTGCTGGGCTATTTATTGATCACCTGCATGAACTTGTTCCCGCCGACTTTAAATGGTTTATGTGGGGGACGTTGCTGTTACTGGCATTAGTTTGGGTCGGTAACGGGTTTATTTTCAAAATGCGGGCTCATAATGCCGTGATGTACGGCATTTACTTCGTGACGTTACTAGTGCTTGCTTATGGGTTTATTGGCGGGCTTAAAAGTCAGCGATTAAAGCTTAGTTTATTTGTGCTAGTAGTTGTGAACGCTGCTAGCATGGGACTTGGCTTTTATAGTAGTAAATACAGTGACACGACATCCTCTCAACTCAGTCGTGGTGTCGCACCACACTGGATCTCGACGTATTATGATTATGCAAACCGGTATCTGGCAAAGCACGACAAGAGTTTTTACCGGACAGGAGAAACGTCTGATTATTACGCGCTGAAGACAGCAGGGAACAACATTCCGATGCTGTTAAATATGCATTCGATCAGTTCCTACTTTTCCGTTCAAAACGGTGACGTTGATGCTGTCAATAAAGAGTTACTTAACAGTGAGAACACCATGAATAACCCCACTCGAAACGTTGATAACCGAACGACATTTTCGTCTTTGCTAAACGTCAAATATCTCTTTGTTCGTGAAGATGAAGTGGGTAAGTCGAAAGTTCCTTACGGGTTTGAACCGATCAAGGATAAAGATGGGCAACCTATGATATTCCAAAATCAAGCTGTTTATACCCTGGATAACCATACTGGTACAGCGATTTACCGAAACAAGTACGCCTTGCCACTGGCATATACCCAAAGTCAGCAACTTGATAAACAGTCGTATCAGAAGCTTTCAGCTAGCGATAAAGAACAGGCAATGCTGGATGGCGCCTTAACGGATCACAAAGTAAGTGGTGTTAAGACGGTCAAGGCTGCAACAACGGCGAAGACGGTTCCGTATACTGTTAAAATGAACTATCTACCAATTACCACGGAAGATCAGGCAATTGCTTATCAAGTCAAACATGATACTGGTCATTCAGTTCTTTCCCAAATTAAGTCGAAAGAACTGACGCCAAAGCAAATTGAAGCGTATGATCAAATTGCAAAAACAAAGAAACCGACTAAGGCAATCGCTAATATGATGAAGCAAAATCAAGCGATTGTTAAAAAAGATAGTCAAACTAATCAAAATGGTTTAAAGACCATGACAAGTGACATCCTTGGTCAAAATGCTGATTATCAAATCACGCTAAAGAATCCTTCTGCATATAAAAATAGTGAACTTTACATTGAATTTGATGGTATCAAAACTAAATTCCCATCAATTTCTGATCGTTTAGATTACACTGCGCGTCGATCAATAATGGGCGATGTTCCGTTTTCACAAGGGGCTAAATTGAACTACTGGCGAGACTTTATGAATAACCAGTACTTCAATTCTTATAATCTTCAAGTGACAACTCAGAACAAAGGCGCTAATATCCTGCAATTAGGGATTAATAATTTGTCGGATTATGAGAAGCGCGATAAAGTCCTGATCAATTTGGGATACGCTAAGCAAGCACGAAAGACCATCAACGTTTCCTTTACTAAAGCTAATCAGATGAGTTTTAAGCACGTACGGGTAATTGCAGTTCCGTTTGGTCAAAGTTACCGTCAAAAGACGACTCAAATTCAAAAACAAGGTCTTAAGCAGTTAAAGGTAACTAATAACCACGTGTCGGGAACGACTGATCGCACTCAGGCAAGTGTCCTAACCACTTCCATTCCTTACACGAAGGGCTGGCACTTGACGGTGGATGGGCGTAGTACGCCTACTCAACAAGTTAATACCGGGTTTGTGGGGGCTAAGATTCCTGCTGGGAAGCATCAGATTCGATTAACTTATCAAACACCAGGACTGTCGGCTGGGCGACTGCTTTCGGCTCTTGGACTAGTGCTCTTTGGACTAGGGGCTATATGGAACATCTGGCGCTGGTTGCTTCGCAGGCGAACAGATCGTCAAAAGCAACAGGCTTAATTCATATGTGATATAAAAAGGCTTGATCCTTCAACTTTTATTGTTGAGGAATCAAGCCTTTTTGAGTATCGTTTTTACAGAAGCAATAGGCTGATTAAAACAATCAGCATGAAAAGCGCTACGATAATGAGTGGCAGCGTTGAATTTAAAGCAATTCGGTGATCGTGACGAATGCTAATGATAATGACAGTTAGCAGTGCAATCAGTCCAACTGCAAACAAAATCATTAATTTAATTTGCACTGCGGTATCCGCAATGGTCATAGGAGTTCACCTCGCTGACTATTTGATAAGTAACTGATAGGCATAACGAACCGCGTTGTCTCGTTGCATGTGTACGATACCACGATAATCAAAGCCACTGCTGGTAATGACGTGTTGCATCCCTTTATTTTCCGGGTGGGTGTCAATGCGAATGTCTTTGAACCCCAGTAAACCGGAAATCGTGATAAGGCCGGTCATCAACGTTTCTGCCAAGTGATGTCCACGAAAATTACTGGCTACGGCAATTCGGTGAATCGCTGAATAATGATCATCGGTACCGCTGATCCATTGACCATCTTCAATTTTAAGGTAGTTAACGTCGATTCCTTGGTGTAGAGCAGCGGTTCCAGCAATCGTATTATTATAGATTAAAACAAAGGTGATGCCATCTTTGATATCTTGTTTAAGGGTTGCGGGATCCGGATAGCCATCCTGCCACTGATTAATGTGCTGTTCCTTTAAGTAGGCCTTAGCGCCACTAATAATGGCTGTAATTGCGGGTAAGTCTGCTTGGGTTGCCCGTCTTAAGTATGTAGCTGACATGTTTTGCCTCCTAATGAATAGTTAGCCTAAATTCTACCCCTTTAATGGCTTTTTAAAAAGGTCTAGTACAGTGTAAAATGAGGGAGAGGTGGTTGGAATGCAGTATGAGGATGTTAAGTTAGCAACGTTTATTGATCGGCCTAACCGATTTATTGCGCATTGTAAACTAGCGGATGAAATCGTCACCGTCCATGTTAAAAATACTGGGCGAAGTAAGGAACTGTTAGTACCCGGCACGCGGGTTGCGTTAAATTATCAGCCAAAGCAAACACGGAAAACGGATTATGATTTGGTTGCCGTCAAAAAGCAGGGGCGTCACTGGATTAATATTGACAGTCAGCTGCCAAATCAGTTAGTAAAAGAAGCTCAGCTGAATCATCATCTTCAACTACCAGATTTGCCGGAATTAAGCCACTTTAAACCCGAAACTGTTTATCATGATTCCCGGCTGGATTTTTGGGGTCAAACGACATCAGGGCAAGATCTTTGGATCGAAGTTAAGGGAGTGACCTTGGAAAATAATGGGGTGGCTGCTTTCCCAGATGCGCCAACTGTGCGGGCCGTGAAACACGTTCACGAGTTGACACGTGCGGTTCAAGAAGGAGCAATTGCTTACTTGCTGTTTGTTGTTCAACTGGATTATGCACGGCTCATGACCATTTATCGGAAACGGGCCCCTAAATTAGCGGCTGCAATTGACGCTGCACAGCAAGCCGGTGTTCGCGTAGTGGCATTGGATTGTCAGGTAACACCGGATACAGTCACGTTAAGACGGCAGGTGCCTTTTAATCTGTACGCTGATTTTGAAGAGGCTAAATAGCTAGGGTAGATATCAAAAAGTCCCACGACCGCTGTTAGGTCATGGGGCTTATTTTAGCGCGTTTAGTTTCGGTGAACAGACAGTGCAATCCCCATTCCGCCACCGATACAAATGGCAGCCATGCCGGATTCAAGTTGTTCACGCTGTAAATCATGAACGAGCGTTGTCAGAATTCGGGCACCAGAAGCACCAACGGGATGACCTAGGGCAATAGCGCCACCGTTAACGTTGAGTCGCTCTGCCGGAATTTTTAGGTCACGGGAAACGGCTACTGATTGCGCAGCAAAGGCTTCGTTTAGTTCATAACGGTCAAAATCTGTGATTGTTTTGTTCTGTTTCGCCAATAACTGTGAAATGGCGTAGTAGGGTGCGTACCCCATGATGCTTGGATCGATGCCCACTTCCTGATAGCCATCAAGCACGGCTAAATAGTCTAGTCCAGCAGCATCAGCGGCTTCCTTTGACATCAGTACCAACATACTGGCACCGTCGTTTAAACCGGCAGAGTTACCAGCAGTCACAGTACCATTAGATTTAAAAGCCGGCTTTAAGTGACTAAGGGCTTCAAGGGAGGTATCGGGACGGATGGCTTCGTCTTGAGTCATCTCAGTGGTAGTTTTTCCAGCTATGGTGATTGGAATCATTTCATCTTTAAAGTAGCCAGCTTGAGTGGCAGCCTGTGCTCGTTGATGAGAACGTAGAGAAAAGGCATCTTGCTCTGCACGCGAAACGTGGTACTTTGTAGCAACGTTTTCTGCCGTAATTCCCATCAAATCCTGGGTAAACGCATCGCGCAAGGCATCGTGTTCAATGCCATCCAGTACTTTTTTCTCGCCGTACTTAGTTCCCTGACGCATATCGGGTAGTAGATAAGGGACGTTAGACATGCTTTCGGTACCGCCGGCAAGAACGACGTCAGCATCGCCCATAACAATAGCTGATTGCGCCAAACGTATCGCCTTGATTCCAGAGCCGCATACTTGGTTGATGGTCATGGCAGTGCTGGTGACTGGTAGACCACTATTGAGACTGATCTGACGGGCAACGTTTTGACCAGAACCTGCTTGCAACACGTTACCAATAATAGTTTGATCGATTATTTCGGGTTGAATTTTTGCTTGCTGAATAGCGGCCTTAGCAGCCAGTGTTCCCAATTGAACGGATGAATACTTTGCTAATTGGCGGCCCATTTTCCCAATTGGGGTCCTGACCGCACTTAGGATAACGACTTCTTTCATGATTAACTTCCTCTTTAAATTAAATATACGTTTGATAAGGATACATGATAATCGTTAAAATGTCTTTAGCTTTGATTTTGCTTTTCCATAATTTTAAAGGTTTGTATTATAGTAGAAACTTTCATATAATGATAAAACTGAATTAGGAGGTAGATTATGGCACGGTTTGATGAACAGCTAGATAGCTGGCTTGACCAGGTTGCTGAGGTGCCGCTTGTTAATAATATGAGTGAAGCAGATCAGCAAAAAGTAATCTTAATTGATTCGCTGGTGTTACAAGTATCTATAGAAGGTTATGGTAAACAACCTTCCGAATGGACGACAGAAATGTTTGCCGACTTGTTTTTTAACCGTTTTGTGAGGTTATTGGAAAATCACGAAAAGCAGCAGCGATTATTCGAATTAATTCCAACGGCGATGGTGGTTTTATTAGACATCGTTCAACCGCTTCATCAGGCGAAGCTAGTTAGTTGGATTAAGGGTAACCATGATCAACTTGTACATTTATATGATCCTGTTGCCGATAAATTCTATTCTCAACTGACTAAAGCAATGGCATCGGCTAATGTAAATACTAATAATAAAGAAGAAGTTGCGGCATTTACCAAGCAATATTTGCGTAAACACCCAGCACAAAGCAGAGCGTTCTTCACAAAGGACGATGGTCATGAGAAATAGATGTGGGATTGTTTTAATGTGTTAACTGGCTATAAAGCTAGATGTGGCAAGTATCTAGACAGGTATTGTGGCTATAATTCGTAACTAATAAATGTGATTACCATTAAAAGTGATTATTTCCGTTGACACATGGTTATACGGATGATATATTAGTTAAGTTGCTTCGCGAGGAAAGCACAAACGTGATTATAAATAATTATAAATTGTGTTTGACATTTTCCAAACAAAGCGGTATATTAATTAAGTTGCTTGCGACAGATATCAAAATTCAAAATTATAAAATTTTAAATTTTGGTTGACAAGTTAAAAACAATGAGATATGATTAAAAGGCTGGTTCATAAGTGATCAGCTCAGTAGGCCTTTGAAAACTGAACAAAGTTTTGTTTCACAAATGTGCAGGGTATGTCAATTTCGGTTGATATCAAATGTAATTTGCGAAGTCAATTTCGCTAGTAATATTAATGAGTCACAAACAATCATAAATTGAGAGTTTGATCCTGGCTCAGGACGAACGCTGGCGGCGTGCCTAATA
>Ga0214925_100364_pt1 | contig 25368 bp, 20 predicted proteins | sample Stichaenrichment_FD_168299 | JGI IMG/M metagenome (GOLD analysis project Ga0214925, IMG submission 168299) | Xylose enriched microbial communities from anaerobic bioreactor in Madison, Wisconsin, United States - 63SRT | ecosystem: Engineered > Bioreactor > Anaerobic > Unclassified | place: USA... | reverse complement strand
GATGAATGCGGCATTTTCCAGATAATGATCCTTCTTCTCAGAGAAAAGCAGTGCATACTGCGGGGAATGGATCATAAATCCATTGTATCCGACGGTGCTCTCGAACTTTGCTGCCTCTTCATGGTCGATAATATGAAATTCCGTCGCGATGCTGTCATCCAGGGCGTCACACTTGGAAACACTGTCTTTAATCTGCTGAAGGTCTGCGGCATCCACATCTTCATCCGTAAATGCTCTGCAGGATTCACGTTTCATGATCAGGTCATAGTAATTTAAATTCTCCATAGAATATGTTCTCCCTTCTGTAAGTTTCGTGTATTGGGCGATTTCTCATCATTACTGCTCATACGTTAAGTATATAACATCTCCTGGAATATTGCCACAACTCACAGAGTCTCTTATGCCCGGTTTTTCTTTAGGTAATCGATATACTCCCCAGACTTCGATGCTGTCCAGCACCGGGCCGAAGGACTGGCCGATGTCGGTAAGTTCGTATTCCACGCGCGGAGGGACTTCCGGGTAGACGGTGCGGCTGATGATTCCCTCATTCTGCAGCTTCTTCAGCTGCGTAGAAAGGGTGGTCTGGGTGACTTCGATGTTTTTCTGAATTTCGTTGAAGCGTTTCGGGCCGTTTGAAAGTTCGTGAAGGATGAGGATTGCCCATTTTCCCTGAAGGACCTGCTGGGCGGTGACGAAGGGGCAGACGCCGAACAGACCGGCCTGATTGCATTTCTCTTTTTTCATTCTAGTTCTCCAATTCCAATGTAAAACATACCAAGTAAATAGAAAAATCCTTCTTACACATTTGATTTTGTCCAATTATATTTATCATATAGAGAAAAGAAATCTAAAGCAAGTATAAAGATTAAAGTTATACAGAAATTACATGAATCGAGGGGATTAAGATGACAAAGAGAATGCCGGTTGTATTCTCCGGACACGGAAGCCCGATGGTGGCGCTGGAAGATAATGAAATCACACAGGGTATGCAGGCCGTCGGAGAACGGATTCTGCGGGATTTCGGAAAGCCGAAGGCGATTCTGGCGGTGTCCGGACACTGGTTTGTGCCGGGAACGCTGGTTCAGAGCGCGCCGGAACCGAGACAGGTCTACGATATGTACGGTTTTCCGAGGGAGCTGTATGAGGTGAAATATCCGGTGAAGGGCAGCGCGGAGCTCACGAAAGAGGTTGAAAATCTTCTGGGAGGCGCGGTTTCTGAGGATAATAACTGGGGGATCGACCATGGAACATGGACGGTGCTGGTGCACATGTTCCCGAAGGCGGACATTCCGGTGGTGCAGCTTTCCGTCAACCAGGGACTCAGCCCGCAGGAGAGTTACAATCTTGGAAAGAAACTGGCGGCGCTTCGTGAAGAAGGATACCTGATTTTCGGAAGCGGAAACGTCGTGCACAACCTCTTCCGTGTGGAATGGGACAATGAAGGCGGCACACCGGAGGCAGAAGGATTCAATGATTACATCCGCGAGGCCGTGCTCAGCGGTGATGCTGACAGCGTCATTCACTTTGACCGGCACCCGGACGCGAAATATGCCGTCCCGACGCCGGACCATTTCCTGCCGCTCCTCTACTGCCTTGGCGCAGCAGAGGGAGACAGCGCGGAGGACTTCAACAACGTCTGCAATCTCGGATCCATGGCGATGACCGGATTTATTTTCGGCGGCAAAAAATAATACAGGCAAGGGGAAAACGCCCCTGCCTGTATCTCAACCATTACCTGCAGCCAGACGGCTGTAATGAGTCAAGCTATTCATCATCACTCACCAATATATTGAAAACAGCAGGGAATTTGCTCAGTGCCTGCTGTTTTTCTTTTGCAGTTTTCCCATGTACAGGCAGAAGGGGATCGCCATGAGCTGGGCGCAGACGGAAACGGTGATCATCAGCGGCATGCTGAAATCGTAGAGAATTCCCATCAGCCAGCTTCCCAGGAACCAGAAAATGCCGAAGGAACATTCGAAAATTCCGTATCCCGTTGCCCGGCTGCTTTTCGGGACGATCTGGGCGATGACGGATTTCATGATGGATTCCTGGGCGCCCATGCCGATTCCCCAGAGGGTGACGCCCAGCATCAGAGAAGACATGGAATGCATACCGAAGATGAACACGGAGAAAAATGCCGACATGATCGTGGACCAGACCAGAACACTGACGCCCCTCTTATCGTACCAGAAGCCGAAGACCAGCGCAGAGACGGCATCGACGAGCATGGCCAGGGCGTAGAGCAGGGGCAGATTTCCCTGAGTCATGATGGATCCGCCTGAGGCAATATAAACCCTGGAAACATGCATGGCGATCAGAGAGTAGTCGATAAATCCGAAGGCGAAACAGCTGATTCCGGCGATGTAAATGCGGAAACTTTTCTTCATGTGGAAGGGCTCTTCATGAGCCGGTTCCGGCTCGAATTTTTCCGGGTTCGGGAATTTCTGACGGGTGAAAATCAGAAAGAGAAGAGTCAGAGCGCCTGGAACTGCCAGCATGGCAAAGCATAGGCGGTAGCGCTGGAAGGTCGTTCCGCTTGACTTCATCAAAAGAATCAGGTAGAGAAAGACCGGCCCTGCGAAGGCGCCGATCTGGTCCAGCACTTCCTGAATGCCGAAACTCTTTCCCACACCTTCCTGCGTTGCCGCGAAGGACATGATGGTGTCCTTGGACGGCTTTTTTATTGCCTTTCCCATTCTCTGGATGACCAGAAGGATGCAGGCGGCAATCCAGCCGTGGCTTCCGACCAGGGCCAGAGCCGGCACGCAGATCACGTCCAGCACATAGCCGGCAATGGTCATGAACCAGTATTTTCCAGTTTTGTCGGACAGTTTCCCGAACACATAGCGCAGGGAATAGCCGACCAGTTCGCCCAGGCCGGAAATAAATCCGATGGTTCCTGCGGAAGCGCCCAGTGCCGCCAGATAGGCGCCGCGGATGCTGTCCGCGCCTTCATGGGTCATATCAGAAAACAGGCTGACGATGCCAAACAGCAGAATAAACACCAGTGCCGCGGACCAGCGCTTTTTCGTTTTCCCCTTGCCGGGTTGATTTTGTCGTGAATGCTTCATTGCTCTCTTCCTTTCCTGAGTTCTACTGTATCACAAATGTTCAGGGAAGGTATTAACAGATTATAACATCGGGGGAATTATGTCAGTCTATGACAAATATAGAAAGCAAGATGTAAAATATAATTGACAAAACTGCGCATATATTGTACTCTATGGATACAGAAAAGAGATGCCTTCTGGATGTAGATTCATCTGCGGGAAAGGAGAATATTATGAGTACTTCGTTTAGCGCGGGATTGTCGGTTGGGTTTGCTATCGTGTGTCTGGTACTGCTTGTCTGGGCCTGCAGAAGAAAAAAGGCAGGCCAGCTTTCTCACTATGATGAGAGGCAGAAACAGATACAGGCGAAGGGAAATTACATCGGATATATGACGATGATCGGGATGTCAGTGGCCGTTATGTTTATTCTGGAATCCGGAAAGAAAGTGCTGTTTTCACCGGGCATGTGGGTTCTCATGTCCATTATGGTCAGTTGTTTGACGGGGATCATCTATACGATTGTCCGCGGCGCATACATTGAATATGATAAAAAGGGAAACACTCAGCTGCTGCTGTTTGCACTGCTCGGGGCTGCAAACGTTTTGTCCGCGGTAACACAGGGCACATATGGACATCTTTTTGTGCACGGAGTCATTACTGTGGCGTCCGGTGCCAATCTGATCTGCGGAATGTGTTTCCTGGTCATGTTCCTGGCGGTTCTGATCCGAAAATTTACCGACAAAAGGGAGAGTGAGGAGGAATGAAGAATCTGAGAATGAAAGCCGCCCGGGCGGCAAAGGATCTCTCCCAGGCGGAACTGGCGAAGCTCTGCGATGTCTCCCGTCAGACCATCAGCGCCATTGAAAAGGGCGACTATAATCCGACGATTCATCTCTGTATTGCGATCTGTAAAGCTCTGGATAAAACGCTGGACGAGCTCTTCTGGGAAGAGTAAAAATTTTTGATTGTCTATCCGTCAGACGACAACAAGGTTCCCGGGCACCCACCCGACGCTTTGAACTGCTCCCCGTCAAGAGGACAGTGAAAAAACATAATATTTTTGACCAGTGGCCATCCGGTTACTGGTCATTCTTTCCATTTTTTGTAAAATTCCATTATGCGGCTCGCAGGTACGCCCGATGTTTTTCCATCGGAGTTACAACACCGAGCCGTCTCTGAAGTCTTCGGTTATTGTAGTAGCTGATGTAGTCTTCAATCATTGTCACCAGCTCTTCCCGGCTTTTGAACCGTCTGCCATAATATCGTTCGCGCTTGAGAATTCCCCAGAAGCCTTCCATCGGACCATTGTCGATACACCTTGCAACTCTGGACATACTCTGCGTCATGCCGGCATCTTCAAGTTTTTTATGGAATGCTCTGTTCGTGTACTGGAATCCACGGTCACTGTGGCATAATGGGTGTGCACCTGGATTCTCAGAAATGGCCTTATCAAAAGTGTCGAATACCAGCGAATTATTGTTGTTATCTCTGATTACATAGGACACAATCCGTCTGTCAAAAAGATCCAGAATGGCACTCAGATACACTTTGTGCACAACGATGCCTTCATACCATTTAAACTCCGTTACATCCGTCAGCCACTTCTGATTCGGAGCATCAGCAGTGAACATGCGGTTAAGGATATTATCTGCAATATACTGTGGGTGACTGGCTTGTCGTGTACACCCATGATTACAGTACTTGATCGTAGATTTAATGTCCTTTGCCCTGCAGATACGCAGTGCTCGCTTGTCATTAATGTGAATGCCATGATATCGGTCAAGATCATCGCTGATTCGGCGGTAGCCCTTGGACGGATCATCGTTATGGATATCTTCCATGATTCCTGCAATCCGTTCATTTTCTCTGATCCGTTTGCCCGTGTCACCTCTGAGCCATTTGTAGTAAGCAGATCTTGCTACATGAAGGATGGAGCAGCATGATTCAACCGGATATCCGTATTTTTTTGTGCAGTATTTTATGGAGCTGTAGAGATGGGACTGCCTTACTTGTGAAAGCGTTCTTTTCTCTCCAGCTCCCTTACTTTTTTTAACAGATCACGCTCCATCTTCGTCATGTACAGTTCCTGCTCCGTCTGCGCCAGCTTGATCTTCAACGTTTCAATCTCACTGCGCGGCTGCTGATCGGCTTTGCGTCTGCCGCGTCGATCCTCAAGACCTGCTTCTCCAAGTTCCGTATATCGTTTGACCCAGGCATACACCTGTTGGTAACTGACGCCATATTTCATGGCTGTTTCGCCATAATTCTTCCCATTTGCCAGACATTCTTTGGCAATATTAACGCGCTCATTTTTACTTGTCTTTCGTGATGTAGTCATACGGCTTCCTCCTGACATCTTTCGTGTGAAGTCTATGCCGTTATTATACATCTTTATCCATTTATGTAGTTGAGTGCGTGCTCTCAAACCGTATCGTGCCGAAATTTCCCGTTGTGAGCCTTCACCGTTCAGATAGCTGGTCACTGCTTTGAGTTTGAGTTCCGGCGGATAAACTCTGTTATGGCCGGTATCAAGGAAATCCATTTCTCCTTGTTCCTGATAGCGGAGAACCCATTCGCTGACAGAGCGACTATCAATACCAAGTTCTCTGGCTGCTCCTTTACGAGTCATTTTTCCTTCAGAAATTTGCCTGGCATATTTTAGTTTGATTTCCTCGGAAATTTTTTTACCTTTTCTACTCATAGAATACTCCCTTCATGAGTACAACCGTGTTTTGTTTTTTCACTGTCTCTCATAAGGGGAGCATATCACTTTAGCGTCGGGAAGGGTGGGGTTCTTATTCCTTTATCAGGCACAGGGCAGCAGCCTTCCCGGCTGTCTGCCCTGTGCCTGCGTTTATGGTCCGTTTGGGGTCAGATCAGTCTTCTGCATCTGCAAGCAGACGGAAATGGCTTTTCCAGAAATCGATCAGGCCATCCTCCTTCATTTTTCCGAGTTCTTTGGAAAGCGCAGTCCGGTCGATGTTCAGGTAATCAGCCAGCTGCTGGCGGTTGAAGGGAATTGTGACATCCAAAGAACGCTGCTGCAGGGACATGGTATTCAGGTAAGCCATGACTTTTCCGCGGATTGTTTTGGGTGCAGTATGGAAACTGCGGTTAGAGAGAATCAGGTTCTTATGCAGGGCGATGCGCAGCAGGTTTTCCGTCAGCTTTCCGGTGATTTCATGGGCACTGCAGTCATGCTCCAGCAGCTGACTGACTTCAAAAAAGGCGATGGTGCAGTCTTTTGCAGCGATGACATCGACAGGAAGAATGATTCCCGGTGTCATGGCGTACATTTCTCCGAAACATTCCCCGGGGTCGACTTCCGTGAGGATGGTGCGGTTTCCCCAGCGGTCGTTCCGCTCTACGGTTACGCTCCCTTTCAGGACCATCCCCATAAAGCGGATATCCTGCCCGGCAGTAAGGATGCGTTCCGATTTCGAATAGCTTCTTTGGTAATAATTCAGACAGCTGAAGGCCCTGGCAAGGTCTTCTTTTGTCATGCCATGAAACATCCTCGTCTTTAAAAAGAAATCCTCGTTCATAATATATTCCTCTGCAAAAAGTGGTTATAACCACGGTGTGATTTCAGCTTCCATGTTAAGTTTATCATGTAAGCGAAAGGAAGTGAATGTCATGAAGGAAGAGGCAGGAAGAATCTTTAAGATTGCAGAAGAAAACGCGCCGGTGCCGGGCTGTACGATTTCCAACACCGTCGGAAAAAGCGGCGGCTGCAGCATCACCCATTTCGCGCTGGCAGAGGGTACAGACATCAGTGCGGAGATTTACAGAAACCCGAAATTGTGGGCCGCGGCAGGAGGCAGGATGACCGCCTTCGGACGCGATGGGCTTGAAAAAAAGCTTGAGGCAGGCGATGTCTTCGTCGTACCTGCGGGCGTACCGATTGGCATACGGGCTGAGGAAGACAGCGTATATACAGAAATTACATTACAGGAGGAATCAGAAATGAACAAGGTATTAAAATCAGCAGAAGTATTTTCGCTTAAGGATCTCATCCCTTATCAGGATGGAAAGATTGTTAACATGGACCTGATCAACGATCCGAAGCTGAAGCTCGTCATCATGAGTTTCGATGCAGGAACTGGCCTGGAGGAGCATGCGGCTCCTGGCGAGGCACTGATCACAGCCCTGGACGGTGAAGCAGTCATCGGATATGAGGGAAAAGAATACCGGATCAAGGCCGGAGAGAACTTCAAGTTCGATAAACTTGGCAGACATTCTGTAACGGCAGACCATAAGTTCAAGATGGCCCTGCTGCTGCAGCTTGACTGATAGATAAATGGACCATATAACCATACAGCAACAATTCGATTTACAATGAGGAGGAACAATTATGAAATATCATGTAGATCAGGACACCTGCATCGGATGCGGACTCTGCAACAGCACATGTCCGGCAGTATTTTCCATGAATGACGAGGGAAAAGCCGAAGCCATCGAAGGTGAGGTTCCGGAAACTGAACTGGATGCCGCTGCGGAAGCCAAGGATGGCTGCCCGGTAGGAGCAATTGAAGAGGCTTAATGGCCGGGAATGAAACATGAAGCGGGGCTGCAAATGCGACAGCCCCGCTTTTTTATTATTGTAATTTCTTTAGATGAGGATTTATCGAGCAAAGCGAGATAAATCAATAAACCACCGGCTATACCGGTGTGATTAAAAAAGCTTTAGTTTCAAGAAAAAACCTCCTGTGGTAAGATAATAGAGGTTCGCCAACCGCTATCACTTCCGAAAGGAGGTTAAACATTATGAAAAATGCTAATAACAGTTTAGCACATACAACTTGGAATTGTAAGTATCACATCGTGTTTGCACCAAAGTATCAATGTGAATAAATATGCACAATCGTGAGCGATATTGAATGACCGGCGCGGCGAATGCCACATTACATCAAATTGATTGATATTATGGCAACTCTGTTTATAAAAATCTTCACAGATCTTTATAATTCTTAATTTTGAGATGGTAAGAAATGTAGTATAATTATACTATAGTAGGCATTTGCAGACGGTCAAAATGCGGACAGTCAGAGAATGACTTCTCTGTGGTGCCGGATGCGGGTGCTGTTTTATTAAGAAAAGGGCACATCCGGGGTATGATATGAGTAAGAAGAGAAAGAGCGAAAAAGAGAGAAATAAGAGAAGCAGAAGAAAAGACGCTCTCTTGAAGGGAGCAGTAGCCGCGGGCGCTGTATTAGGCGGCACAACGGTATATGCACAGGGAAATATCGTATACGGCGCAGAGTCTGTTTCTGCAAGCGGCCAGGAGATGGACAGTGTGCTGGAAGAAAGCAGTACATCTGCATCGAGAGTTGAGTCCGTTACGGAATCGGCAAGCGGGTCTGAAAGTCAGGCACTGAATTCTGAATCGGAAGGTACATCCGCGTCGGTACAGAGTGATTCTGATTCGGAGGCGCAGAGTGCGTCTTCAGCGGAAAGTCAGGGGAAATCTGCGTCTGCTTCTGCAGTACAATCGAATAATGATGCAGGGTCCATGAGCGCGTCGGCAAGCGGTGAGGATTCTGCGGCATCAGAGAAGGCTTCAGACAGCACGAAACTTTCTGAGGAGGGGTCATCGGCCGCTTCACAGAGTGTTAAACAGTCGGAGGCTGTTTCGCGTGCGGCGGAAAGTTCGGCCAGCACGTCAGCGGTGTCGTCGGAGCAGGGCTCTTCCCTGGCCAGTCAGTCTTTGTCCACGGTAAATTCCGAGCAGGATGAAAGCGACAGGAAGAGTCTTTCCGGCGCGGCCAGCCAGATTGCGTCGGCCAGCACATCTGTCAGCACGGAAAGCGGCCTGGCATCGGACAGTGCGGCACTTTCTCTCTCCGACAGCGAGCAGCAGAGCCGGTCTCTGTCGAATTCCGCGTCGGGCAGTGCGGAGAATTCTGCATCTCTGTCTGAGTCTGCGGGAAACAGCGTCAGCGAGTCGGCGTCCGCGTCCACCAGCAAAGTCATGCTGAATGGTTCGGTTTCTGAAGAGGCGAGCCTGTCTGCGTCGGATTCCCAGGAAGCGTCTATGGAGAACAGTGAACTGCTGTCTGAGTCGGTGAGCAGTTCCCAGCTTGCAAGCCAGAAGGAGTCAGGGCGTCAGAGCGCGTCGGTGTCGGTCAGCGGGAGCCAGAGTGCGTCCGTATCCGGGTCACAGTCCGCGAGCGGAAGCGGCAGCGTGAGCAGCAGTCTGTCCCTGTCTCAGAGCGGCAGCCTGTCCCAGCAGACTTCGGAGTCAGCTTCAGTCAGCGCCAGCACATCCGCGTCCACGAGCCTGAAGGACGGGACAAAGAAGATCACCAAGGTAGTTGTCTTCCGGGCGACAGAAAAGCAGATCACAGGTGCGGGCACGATTACAGATTTAACGGGAACACTGGATCTGGAAACCGGCATCATCACCTGGACTGCACATTATACCGCGAAGGATGGAACGATAGTCGAATATGGAAAATATCCGTGGAATTGGTATGAAGTTACGAAGGACTACACAGAGCAGTATTTCGGCTTGTATCTGAATGTCATCGCCGGAGCGAATGCGCCGCAGAATATTACGGTAACCGATGCTTCGGAGAATACCTATACCCTTGATGACGGTCTGGTGAATAATGAGGATACCTATTCGGGCACACAGAGAGATCCGAACGGGAAGACGGTAAAGGCAGCTCTTGGATCCAACATCAACACAATCGATTATAAAGGCAGATACTGGGGGCAGAGTTACTCTACAACGGAGAAAATCGATGTATCCGGTAAGGTGACGGTTTCCTTCGATACGAAGATGGATGACTATAAGAACTGGGGAAAGACCATCGCAAATGTTTCCGTCAGCATTCAGGCGACATCCAGCATCACGGCCAATCATTACAGCCAGTCTGCCAAGGCTGATACTGTTCATCCGACGGTAGGTGAGAGTAACAGTAACGAGGCTAAAAACCGTGGAGTGGTTGTAGTTTCGTATTCCGGTTCTTATACAAAAGAGGCCGGATCAGTCAGTGAACTGGCATCCATGTCCCAGTCTACGCAGGATTCTCTGTCCGGAAAGGCAAGTCAGTCTGCTTCTTCCCATCAGAGCCAGTCTGCGGCGATTTCAGAGAGTACTTCAGCAAGCAGAAGTGGAAGTGCGTCCCGCTTTGAGAGTCAGAGCAATGAGAGAGAATCCCAGAGCGCAAGCAATGCCGAGTCACAGAGCCTGTCCCAGCAGATCTCCCGCTCGGCATCGGTCAGTCAGTTACAGTCTGCGAAGAATTCGGAGATCATTTCACGTTCTGCCAGCCAGAGTGAGAGGACATCCAGAAGCATCGCCAGCAATGCGAGTGCTTCAAACAGTGCTTCTGAAGAGGCATCGGAATCTGCCAGCGCAAGCAGATCTGCCGCGGCTAGTCAGTCGGATGTGGCTTCGCAGAGCAACAGCGCGGCATCAGAGTCTGCTGCGCAGAGCCAGAGCATTTCTGGAGCATCAGAATCTGCCAGTGCAAGCGGCGTGGAAAGTCAGTCCGCATCACAGGCACAGAGCGGCAGTCTGGCAGACAGCGAATCCGCCTATAACAGCGCCTCCGACAGCATCAGCGGAAGCGCCTCTGAGAGAGACAACAGTCTGGATTTCCAGAGTGCATCCGCATCCGGATCGGCTGAAGACAGTGCGTCTTCCAGTGAGGAGCAGAGACAGAGCGCGGAGGAGAGCAGAAGCACCAGTCTCTCTGATGCCGGGGAAACATCCGGCAGCGCAAGCGGAAGCACGGTCCTCTCTCAGTCAGAGAGCACAGCCAGAAGCGAGTCCCTGTCAGACAGTCAGAAGGAGCGGATTTCTATTTCTGAGAGCACGAGCAGATCGCTGTCAGAGAGCCAGAGCACATCGATCTCGAATTCGGCCAGTGCAAGCCAGGCCGCAAGTGAGTCGGCCAGCACAAGTAAGCTGCAGAGCGAATCGATGAGCACATCCGCATCAAAAGCGGCAAGTGAGTCTGCATCAACGGTAAAGAGCGCTAGCCTGAGTGAATCCGCATCGAAAGCGGCCAGCGAGTCTGCATCGACAGTAAAGAGCGAGAGTCAGAGCACATCGACTTCGAAATTGGCCAGCACGAGCGCAGTTGTAAGTGCATCAGCAAGTGCGAGCCAGAAAGTAGAGTCAGAGAGTGCAAGCAGGTCTCTGAGCGGATCCGTCAGCACGAGCAGGCTGCAGAGTGCGAGTCAGAGTGCATCAGCATCAAAATCTGCAAGAACGAGTCAGCTGCAGAGCATGTCGATGAGCGCATCGAAGGCAGTTAGTGAATCGGCATCAGCCATTAAAAGCTTGAGTCAGAGTGCATCAGCATCAAAATCTGCAAGAACGAGTCAGCTGCAGAGCATGTCGATGAGCGCATCGAAGGCAGTCAGTGAATCGGCATCAGCCATTAAAAGCTTGAGTCAGAGCGCATCAGCATCAAAATCTGCAAGAACGAGCCAGCTGCAGAGCATATCGATGAGTGCATCGAAGTCAGCCAGCGAGTCTGCATCGACGGTAAAGAGCTTGAGTCAGAGCGCATCTGCATCAACCCTGGCAAGCACGAGCAAGAGGCAGAGTGCATCGATGAGCGCATCTGCATCAACCCTGGCAAGTACAAGCAAACTGCAGAGCACAAGCCTGAGCGAGAGTGCTGCGAGCACATCGGCGTCTGCAAGCAAGGCCGCGAGTGAATCTGCCAGCACGAGCAGACTGCAGAGCGCAAGCTTAAGCACGTCCATCGCGGACTCGAATAGTGCGAGCACGAGCAAAGTTGTGAGTGAATCCCTGGTTCAGTCCGAGAGCACAAAGAAGTCACTGAGTGAGAGTGCTGCGAGCGCATCAGCAAGTACAAGCCTGAGCGAGAGTGCTGCGAGCACATCGGCGTCTGCGAGCAAGGCCGCGAGTGAATCTGCCAGCACGAGCAGACTGCAGAGCGCAAGCTTAAGCACGTCCATCGCGGACTCGAATAGTGCGAGCACAAGCAAAGTTGTGAGCGAATCCCTGATCCGGTCCGAGAGCACAGAGAAGTCACTGAGTGAGAGTGCAGCGAGTGCATCGGCATCTGCGAGCCAGGTCACAAGTGAGTTTGAAAGTACAAGCAAACTGCAGAGTACAAGCCTGAGTGAAAGTGCGGCAAGCGCATCCGCGAGCACGAGTCTGAGTACCTCGATCTCAAACTCAAACAGCGCGAGCCAGAGGTCCGAGTCTGAAAGCAGAAGCACCTCTCAGATAAAGTCTGAGAGCCTGAGTGAATCCGCAAGGAGCGCATCAGTAAGCACAAGCGTAAGCGAGAGTGCGGTGAGCGCATCCGCAAGTACAAGCCTGAGTACATCGATCTCAGACTCAGCCAGTGCAAGCAAGGCCGCAAGTGAATCTGCCAGCACAAGCAAACTGCAGAGCGCAAGCCAGAGCACATCAGTTTCGGATTCAGTCAGCACAAGCCAGGCTGCAAGTGAAGCAGCCAGCAGCAGTGCAGCAGGATCCGTTTCTGCCAGTGCCAGCACATCCGACAGCTTAAGCAGCTCAGAATCCGTCAGCGCTTCTGTAAGCGACAGTGGTTCACAGTCTGCATCGGCAAGCGCATTTACTTCAGCGAGTGAAAGCAATTCTGCATCGGACGCAGAGAAGAGCACAAGCCTGAGCAGCAGTGAATCCGCATCAGCAAGTAGCAGCGCATCTGCTTCGGAAACGCCAGTTCAGCTGAACACCGTTCCGGCAGGAACCAACAACGGAAATGCCGGCGGAGCGGCGGGCACCGCTGCCACAGTGAATGCAGCAGCCACTGCCAATACCGCCGCAGCCGCTGTAGGAACTGCCGATCAGGAGAACACCGGTCAGGAGAACACTCCGGCCGAAAGTGCGGCTTCCGTTTCGGCATCCGCGTCCGCAGAAGACGCAAGCCGTCAGGCCAGCACCAGCGAAAGCCAGAGCAGAAGCCAGCGCGGAAGCTCCAGCGACAGTGCCAGTGCAGCGGCCAGCGAGAGCAAATCCGCGTCCGCATCCACGGCGGCATCTGAATCCGAGACCGAGCAGAGCAACAGCATTTCAGCAAGTCTCAGCTTATCCCTGGGAGATTCTGTAAGCGCGGCTTCCAGCAACAACAGCAGCGCAGGAACAGAAAACAGCACCACTGCCGCAGGCGCGGCAAGCGCAGCATCGACAGCGGCGGATGCTTCCTCAGCCGGAAACACTTCCGGAGCTTCATCTTCAGAGCTTGAAGCCCTGAACGCTGCAGTACCACTCCAGGTACAGAAAAAATAACCGTTAATAACGATAATAATAAACATGAGATCTGAATAACGGCCGGCTTTCTTCGGAGAGCCGGCCATCAGACGCAATCACGCAGAAAGAATATTTACGATATTTGGCGCTAGAAAGGATTTTCTCCGCATGAAAGGAACACAGACACATGAACTGCGTAATCGAATTATTTTCACGTTCGTAATGCTGGCCGTATATCTTCTGGGAAGATGTGTGCCGCTTTTTGGAGCCGGCGCGGGCGGAAACACGCAGGGTATGGCCAGCACGCGGGAAATGGCGGCAATGATGTTCAGTGGAGACCGGTATCAGACCTCACTGATGGCCCTGGGTGTCCTGCCTTACATCAACGCCTCCCTTCTGGTGCAGATCGTATCCGCACTCCGGAGCGTCAGTTCCCGAGCGAGAGTTTCCAAGCAGAAGATGGACCGCTGGATGATCATTGTCACGGCCTTATTTGCGGCCGGCATGGCCATCGCACAGGCGTCCGAGCTGGCATTGGAGACTGCTGGAAACTCAGGCATGATCTGGATTCTCACTGCCCTGGAATTATTTGCCGGTGCGATGCTGACCTGTCTGATCTGCCTGAAAAACGAGAAGCACGGCATCGGCGCGTCCATGCCGATCATTCTGCTGAACATCCTTGTATCTTTTGCAGCCACGGCATCTTCGCAGCATATCTTCCGCTACCCGCGGATCTTCCTGGTCTGCGCAGTCGTTGTCATCATCACGATTGTGATGGAAAGCAAGATGGTCCGGATTCCGCTTCAGCGCGTTTCCGTCCATAACATTCATGCTGAGCAGAATTACATGGCCTATAAACTGAACCCGACCGGAATCATGCCGGTCATGTTTGCCACAGCCGCGTTCCTGGTCCCGCGCTACATTGTTGCGATTCTCGCTCACTTGTTTCCGTCGTCAGGCACACTCGCAGACATGCGTCAGAACATGGTCATGACCAGGCCCTTAGGCATCGCCGTCTACCTGATCATCATCGTTCTGCTTTCTGCCGCCTTTGCCTTCATCATGCTGAACCCGAGAGAGTCCGCGCGTCAGCTGCAGAAAAACGGCGACAGCATCATCGGCGTCTACGCCGGGCAGAAAACAACCGCTTACCTGGTGAAGCTGGTCCTGAAACTCAGCATTTTCAGCGGAATCCTGCAGGCATTCTGCATGGGACTGTCTCTGGTTCCGGCAAGCCGGGGGATGCTTCCGGCCTCGCTGGCCATGATCCCTTCCGCCGCGATGATTCTCGTAAGTATCATCTGCAGCTTGATCCAGGAAATCAAGTCCTACCGCAGATTCGACGCCTACAGCTTTTTCCTCTAGGATCGGATTGGACAAAAAGAACATGGCAAGAAAATTCCTGCCATCTTCCTCCGGAAACCGCGTGCTTAAACTTTGCGGACCGTCATTAAGAAAGAAAAGGAGTCCATCATGCTGTATTTTATTCCGGCCTGGTATCAGAACGGAACATGGAAAGAACACGAACCGGTCTGGTACAGACCCCGAACGGTTTCCGAATTTGATGATACCGTCAAACAGATTCAGCTCTTTTCCAGAAACCAGACCGCTCCGTTTAAAATAATAATACTGGGATTTTCTCCCAATTTCCGTCATTTTCTCCACCGCCAGGGCATTTACCACGCGCCTTACTGGTCCTGTTTTGATGCCATGCAGGGGATCCGGACGCAGAATATGGATGTCTTTTCCTTCCATGATCTGACCTGGCCGGAGGATGTGGAGTTTATTTATTCCCCTTTTGCTGTCATCGCCCAGAGAAAAGGGCAGAAATATGCCCAGATTGAGTTTGCGGAAGATGGAAATATGTTCCGGGTAGATATGTTTGAGAAAAATCTCATCACAAGCAGCAATCTCTACGATGACCGGGGTTTTGTTTCCTGCAGAGTTCTTTACCGGAACGGCGCACCATATCTGGAACAGTTTTTTAATGAAGAGGGAATCTGGAAATTCGCGAGATATCTGGATGACGGGCATGTTCTGATCAATCCGGAAAGCGCCTGGTTTCTTCAGGATTATCACGGACAGAAACAACAGATGCCATATAAACAGCAGGTTTACAGCAGCATAGAAGAAATGATCACAGAGGTTTTTGAAAGCTGCCTAAAAGAAAACAGCAGCGAAGATGTCTTCATTGCGGCCATGCATCCGCTGCATACGGAGGTGCTGGGCCGGGCACTGGAAGGCAGGAAACTCATACTTTCCTTTTTCAGCCGCAGATTTTCTGAAGAAGGAAACTGGAATACTATGCTTCAGCTCATGCGCAGCGCATCGTATATCGTCGCCGATAAAACATCGACAGCGAAGATCGTTACGGAGCATGCGGATGGCTGTAAGACTCCGGTGAAGGTCATTACTCCCTATGATTCCCGCGTGGACTTTGGAATCAGCAATCGGCTCAGGGTGCAGAACATTCTTCTGGCCGTCGACCAGATTTCGGATGAACTGTTTTCCGCAATTGCGGTTTCCCTTGCTCAGTATATTTTGTCAAAAAATAAACGCGCAAGGGTCTGCCTGTTTACCCGCTCGGCCAGCTATAACGAAGGGGGCAGGCTTCTTCACAGGGTCCAGCTAGCTCTGCAGCAGGCCGGGATGAACCCGGAGCTCGCGCATGAAGATACGGGCCGATCGGAGAGTATGGTCGATGAAAATGATCGGGCAGAGCAGATTTTCTCTGTTGCGCAGTGTGTCGATGAAATGGCGGTCAGCAGAACGCTGCGGGAGCAGAGAGTCGTCGTGGACGTTCAGGCGCTTCCGGACCAGTTCCTGCAGATTTCTGCCATGAGTATGGGAATCCCGCAGATCACTTCTACGGAATCTGATTACGCCGTGGATGGAAAAAACTGCAGGGTTGTTTCCGATGTCAGTGAACTGCTGGACAGCCTGGATTACTATCTGAAGAATATTACAAACTGGAATCAGGCGCAGATTGCGTCGTATGATATTGGAAGCCGTTTCAGTACCAGAAAGCTTGTCGATGCCTGGAGGGAGGTGATTCACGATGTTGAGCATCAGGGTTCTGCAGCTGGGAGATAAGGATTTTTCCAGCCAGTATAAAATCTGTGAGGGAGCAGAATGGAATTATGAGCCAGACCTGAACATGGATGATTCGGAATACGATGCGGCCATCGTGGACCGCCCGCTGAGTGATGAAGAGGCGGAGATACTGAGCAGGATTGTGCGGGCGCACAGCCTGTTTCTCCTTGACGGGCTTGTTTTGTCGAAGGCCATGGAAAAGATGATGAAGAGCCGCTGCGGGCAGATGATGGCGCGGGAGGACCTTCAGAAGTTCCTGAAGGACGGGCTGAGAAACTATTATGGAAGGCCCTATGGTGAGAAGTTCGATCCGCACATGCTTGCGATTGCGTCGGGTTTCCAGGGGCATGTGACATGGCATGGATTCACGGAAGTGGTGCTTGAGGGAAATTTCGGCGCTGAAATGAAGCAGGCTGCATACTGGCGGGGAAATATTCCTGTGGAAAAGGGGCAGGCGATCGATTTCTGGCTGGAATATGAGAAGGATGATTCCGTTGAGATTGAGCTGGAGATCGTGCTGTTTCTGGGCGGAAGCGTGTCTTCTGTGCAGAAGGTATGGACCTTCAGTGAAGCGCAGCTTCAGGATCAGGTGACGGTTGACAATCAGATGCAGGACGGGCCGGTGTTTGCATCGCTGCGAGCAAAGGGCGAGGGGACGCTGAAGCTTTCCGCGCTGCATGACCGCTATTCCCGAAGGGGCGCAGGTGCCTTCTTTCCGGGAGGCAGGCGGACCGTTACCAGCAGCCGGGAGGAGATTTTCACCTATATGGACCCGGGCGATCTGAAACCGCCGCTCTGTGTGTATTTCTCAGGCTATAAGACGATGGAAGGATTTGAAGGCTACCGGATGATGCGGAGGATGGGCTGCCCGTTTGTTCTGGTCAGTGAGTCGAGACTGGAGGGCGGCGCCTTCTATCTGGGATCGGAAGAATATGAAAGTAAGCTTTCTGCGGTGCTGCAGGGCTATATGAATGAGCTTGGGTTTAACCGGAATCAGGTGGTGTTCTCAGGGCTTTCCATGGGAACCTTCGGCGCGCTGTACTACGGCAGTATGATCCGGCCGGCCTATATCCTTGTGGGAAAGCCGCTGATGAGCCTTGGAAACATGGCGGAAGCGGAAAGGCTGGAGCGGCCGGGAGGCTTCCCGACGTCTCTGGATGTTCTCTGGAAGCAGTACCGGAGTCTGGATCATGAAGCGGCGGAGAAGCTGAATCAGAGATTCTGGAAGAAGTTTGACCAGACGGACTGGTCCGGCAGGACCTTTATCGCCGCCTACATGCTGGAGGATGACTACGATAAGACGGCCTATCAGGAGATGATTTCTCATATCGGAAGCGGCGCCAGGGTAGTCGGAAAAGGCCTGCACGGACGGCATAACGACGATACTTCCGGAATTGTACACTGGTTCGTCCGGCAGTATAACCGGGTGCTTCAGGATGGATATGACAGGAGGCCGGATGATGGAAAATCAAGGTAAAAAGTGGACGGTCTACTGGAATGAGTATAGCAGCGACAGCTATTTATATGGAACGGAGATTACTTTTCACAGCAGGGATGATGTGGAATTCCATAATGCCCTGATGCCCCCTGGGACGGTCATGAAAACCTGGTATTCCATGGTGAATTATCAGGCGGGAAGGATTGAACCGTCCCTTCCGATCATTGACGGAGAAGGAAGCTACCACGTGTCTTGGGACCTGGACTGCGATATTCCGGGCGGCGTGTTCCTGCGTTTTGTTTTCCTTGGAAAAAACGGGGAGGAAGCAGGCAGCCTGATTATAGACGGGCCGGAGGCGGATATGAAGTGCCCGCTGAAGACCTACAGCTATAAGGTGGAGCTGATCTGCGCGGGCTCGCATAATTTCCATTTTCATTCCTTTACGATTACAGAAAGAACGGAATCATGAAGATCACGGAAAAACGGATAAGAAAAATTCTAGATGAGGTGAAGCTGTGCGCAGCTCCGATAAAGAATCTGAGTGATGAGAAGCTGCAGCAGATGACGCAGGAACTGAAGGCGGAGCTGGCGTCCGGGAAGACGACGGAGCAGATCCTTCCCAGGGCTTACGCGGTGATCGGTGAGGCAGACCGCCGGGTGCTGGGTATGTATCCTTACGACGTGCAGATCATGGGCGCGATTGCCCTCCACTACGGCTATCTCGCGGAGATGAACACCGGAGAGGGAAAGACCCTGACGGCGACACTGCCGCTGTATCTGAACGCCCTGACCGGAAAGAGCACGATTCTGGTCACGGCCAATGAATACCTGGCCTGGCGTGATGCCGCGGAAATGCGGCCGGTCTTTACCTTCATGGGGCTGGACGAGCGCGCGGGCGTCTCCCAGACACCGGGTAAATTCCTGACGAACGAGCAGAAAAAAGAAAACTACAACGCCGATATCCTTTATACGACCCACAGTGTGCTGGCCTTTGATTATCTTCTGAATCATCTGGTCATGCGGGCAGAAGACCGTTTTATGAGGGAGTTTTACTTCATTATTATCGATGAGGCAGACTCCGTTCTCCTGGACGGCGCCCAGATGCCGCTGGTCATTTCCGGATCGCCCCGCGTCCAGTCCAATCTCTACGCCATGACCGACTTTTTCGTGTCCACGCTGAAAGAGGGAAGGGACTATGAGACAGAAGACAAGTCCGTGTGGCTGACGGATCACGGCGTAGCAGCGGCAGAAAAATTCTTTGGGATTTCTCATTTTTATGACCATGAAAATTTTGAGATCAACCGCCACGTGACCATGGCGCTCAGGGCCCACGCCCTGTTTCAGCCGGAAAGGGACTATGTGGTTTCCGACCAGGGAGAGATCGTGCTTCTGGACAGCAGTACAGGACGCAGTCTTCCGGGCATGAAAATGAGAGGAGGCGAACATCAGGCCCTGGAGCAGAAGGAAGGACTGAAACTCTCTCAGGAGCAGCGTTCGGTTGCTTCCGTCACCTATCAGAATCTCTTCCTGATGTTCCCGAAGATGTGCGGCATGAGCGGAACGATTTCCGACGCCAGAAAAGAACTGCGCGACGTATACCATAAGGAAGTCATGATCATTCCGACAAACCGGAAAATGCAGAGAATCGACCATGCAGATCGCTGCTTTGTTACAGCGGAAGAGCAGTATGAAGCGGCACTGGAAGAAGTGCTGGAACACCATAAGACCGGGCAGCCGGTTCTGGTCGTAGCGGCGGCGATTCAGGACACACAGATCTTCTCCCGCATGCTGGTGAATGAGCAGATTCCGCACAGTGTGCTGAATGCGAACAATGCCTACTGGGAAGCGGAAATCATCGGCTCCGCGGGACAGAAAGGTGCCGTTACCGTATCCACCGGAATGGCCGGACGCGGAACTGACATCAAGCTGGGAAAGGGTGTCCGCGAGCTCGGGGGTCTTGCCGTTATCGGAATCGGGCGCATGGAGAACATCCGGCTGGAACGCCAGGCGAGAGGCCGCGCCGGACGCCAGGGCGATCCCGGATCCAGCCGCTTCTACGTCTCCCTTGAGGATGAAATCGTAAAAGCCATGAAAGGAGAGAAGGTCGATAAGTATATCGACGGAAAGAAGAATATTTCCGCCAGAAAGCTGAGAAAAATCATCGATGGCTCACAGAAAACCCTGGAAGAGCAGGCAGTCGCGTCCCGTGAGCAGTCTGTCCGCTACGACGAGATTCTCCGGCGCCAGAGAACCATCCTTTACGATGCCAGAGACCGGATCCTGGACCACGAGAACATCGGAAAGGGCACTTTCCGCGCAATCGTGCGGGACAATCTGAACCGCTTCCTGGACAGCTGTCCGGACCCTTCCCAGAAGGATCTGAACCGCTATGTGCTGGACAATCTGAGCTACGAGATGAATATTTCCCTCCGTTCCTCTGGCAAAAGCAGAGAAGCAAGGCAGAAACTTCTCGAACAGATGAACGATTATGCAGACCGTCTGTTTGAACAGAAGCAGGCTTTGTTTACAAGCCGGGCTGAGTTTCAGGAATATGTCAGAAAGTGCGTTCTCCGCGCGCTGGATGAAGCCTGGATTGAAGAAGTCGACTACCTGCAGCAGCTGCAGTACGCGACGTCAACCAGGGGCACCGCCCAGAGAAATCCGGTGTTTGAATACAGCAGGGAAGCTTTCCAGTCCTTTGACGAAATGAAAACGACGATGAAGAAAAACATCGCGAGGAACTTCTTCCTGGGCGACCCGCAGATCGGAGAAAACGGGGATGTGCAGATCGTCTTCCCATAAAACTGTCTGCGTCTGGACGCAGCGGTGGCAGAAATCTGCCAGTCAAATGGACATGTAAAACTTGAATCCGCCCCGTGTGCAGAGGGAAGAATAAGCAGGAGACTGAATATGATTTACAACATCAACCTTGGTATCGGATGGGCGTCAAGCGGCGTAGAATATGCGCAGCTCTACCGCGCCAGAATGTTTCGCGGCATCCATGAACCGGCGCGCTTCATTTTTACTGACATGTTTCCGCGGGAAAACATCGAGCATCTGACCAGAAACATCGGGTTTAAGGATGAAGAGGTCATCTGGCTCTATACTTTCTTTACGGATTATGAAATTTCTCCGGTAACCTGGACACTGCAGGATCTGGAAGACACCCTTCCGGGAACCGGGCATAGGATGGACAGACAGGGAAGAATCGGAAGGATCTTTCTCCCGGGAAACGGAAACTTCTGTACCGTTTATTTTGTCCGCGAAGACTCCGACCTGGTCCACCGGGTAGAGTATGTCTCAAACGGCTGCCTGATCCGCAAAGACTATTTCACATACGGCAGAATCTATTCTGAGTACTACGCGCCCCTCAACGGGAAAGCCCACCTGTACATGCGCCGCTATTTCAACACCGACGGATCCACTGCCTATGAAGAAATCAACGATGACGATGAGGTCCTCTACCGCTTTCCGGACCAGATCCTGTACGCTAAAGAGGAACTGGTCGGTTACATGATCCGCTGCCTTCATCTTACGGAAAAGGACACTGTGATCATCGACCGGACCACCGGAGTCGGCCAGGCCGTGCTTCAGAACTGCGGAAAGGCGCGGACCGGAATCATCGTCCATGCCGACCACTACAGCAAGGGCAGCACTACGGACGACTACATTCTCTGGAATAACTACTATGAATATTCCTTTGATATGTATAAGCATATCCGCTTCTTCATCACCGCCACCGATGCGCAGAAGCAGATGATGAAAGAGCAGTTCCAGAAATACATCGGCGAATCCCCGGAAATTTACACCATTCCCGTCGGCAGTCTGGAAAAACTGCATTACCCGGACCCAGACACTCCGCGCCGGCCCTTCTCCATTCTGACCGCCTCCCGCCTGGCCTCAGAAAAACACGTTGACTGGGTCATTGAAGCCTGTGTCCTCGCTCGGAAAAAAATCCCGGGGCTGACCCTGGACATCTACGGAACCGGTGCAGAAGAAAGCAAGCTTCGGGAGCTGATTCAGGACAAACACGCCGATTCCTATATCCGCATGATGGGTCAGCATGACATGACGGAACTCTACCAGAATTATGAACTCTACCTTTCCGGCTCCACCAGCGAGGGCTTCGGCCTCAGTCTGATGGAAGCAGTCGGGGGTGGCCTTCCGATGATCGGCTTCGACGTTCCTTACGGCAATCCGACCTTCATCGATGACGAAAAAAACGGTTATCTGATTCCAGTGGATGAAAACATGTCCATCCCGGAAAGAATCGCCGCCCTGGCCGACCGTACCGTCCGCCTCTTCACTGAGGCTGACCGCAGTGCCTTCCAGCGCCGCTCCTATGAAATCGCTTCCGGATTTTTAACAGAAAAGGTTATGCAGAGATGGAAAACAGTATTAAGCAGATAACAGATCAGGAGCTCTCTCAGGGCGTTCTCCTCCTGGACCATTATGACGAAGCCGCAGCCATGCTGAGAAGCTCCTTCCGCCGCGCTGGCTTTACCGGCCCGGTCATCGTCCTGGCCGACTCCGGCTTCCTGCCCGCCGATGTGATCTCCCTCTATCGCTGCTTCTGCAGGGATTCAGAGGGAACTCCTTTCCCCGGGACAAAAAACAATTGCAAGAAAATTACGGACTGCGCGGCCGCAGAATCCGCTGCTAGGGACGAAATACTGCCTGAAGCTCAGGCAAAGCCCGGTTCGCGGCAGTATCAATTATCCCACGCCGGCTGGAGAATGGGGAAAGCCAGATATTTCAATCAGATCGAGCTTCCGGACTATTGGGAAATTACCGGAAACGGCGTTTCCGGCGAAATCCATGACCTTCAGCAGCTCCGGGGCCGGATCTTCTTCGCGGCGCCGTCTGCCAGAAGACTGGTGAGCGAGGTCGACTGGCTGAATGAAAAAGGCATCGTGCGCTGTACTGACCACTACGATAACTCCGGAATCCTCTATTCACGGACGGTATTCAACAAGAAAGGCGAGCGCTTCTGCCGCTCCTGGTTCGATGAAGAGGGCTGCGAGCGCATCGTGGAAAACTACGTAACCGGGGATATCCTGGTCAACCGGAATGGAAAGATCACTCTGTTCCGAAACCGCACGGAGCTTGCCGTTTCCATGCTGAAGGAAATCGGAGCCGACGGCCGCAGAATCTTCTATAACTCCTTGTCCATTCCACTTTTTGTCACGGAAAAGATGAAGAAGCCGGAAAAGGGAAATGTGCTATTCTGGCAGGAAGGGCCGCGGAACGACATTCCGGGAAATATGAAGATGATTCTGGAGGGCCGGTCGAACACCTCGGAAATTCTGGTGCAGAACCGGGAGAGCCTGAAGAATCTGCTCCGCCTCGGCGCTTCGGACCAGGTCCTGAAGCCGATGGGATACCTGTACGGATACAGGCGGAAAAACCGCGGCGGAAAAGACATTCTGATCTGCACCAATTCCGATCAGATCGAGCAGCTGCAGGAAATCGCGGAAAATCTGCCGGCCGGCATGCAGCTTCACATCGCCGCGGTGACCGAAATGTCCGCAAAACTCCTTGCCTTCGGAAAATATGAGAATATCCGGCTCTATCCATGCGCGCGGGAATCCCTTATTGACGAACTGCTTGATAAATGCGATTATTATCTGGACATTAATCACGGCGGCGAGATCGTTTCAGCGGTCAAGCAGGCCTTCCTGCACGATGAGCTGATTCTGGGATTCAGGAAAACCCTGCACAATCCCTGGTATACGGCAGAGGAAAACCAGTTCAGCGATGCGGCTGGCCTGTGCGATGCGCTGAAACGCTGCCATGCAGACGGCGAAGTCCTTCAGAAAGGTCTCCGCGCCCAGAAAACCGCGGCGATGGAAGAAACAGAAGGCGCTTACCAGAAGCTGTTTGAAGATTAAATTACGGAATACCACAGAAAACATGAATATATATAGGAGGTAAACATGCGGTTTGTGATTCAGCGTGTGCTCGAGAGTAAGGTAGAAGTTGAGGGAAAGACAATTGGAGAGATCGGTCAGGGCTTCCTGGTCCTGATCGGCGTTACCCACGGGGATACAAAGGAAACCGCGGATAAGATGGTAAAAAAGCTGATCGGCATGCGGATCTTCGAGGACGAGAACGGGAAAACCAACCTTTCCCTGGAGAAGGTCGGCGGCAGTCTGCTTCTGGTCTCCCAGTTTACCCTGTATGCAGACTGCAGACGTGGAAACCGCCCGGGCTTCACCGACGCCGCCGACCCGGAAATCGCCAACGACCTCTACGAATACATCATCTCTGAATGCCGGAAACAGGTAGAACACGTGGAAACCGGAGAATTCGGCGCCGACATGAAAGTCAGCCTGGTCAATGACGGGCCGTTCACGATCATTCTGGATTCCGCGGATTTACATTAGCTGCCAGTGGCAGAAGCCGCTGGCGGTCGGGAACTCGAGGCGAGCGAGAATTGTGTTTTCACCCAAAAAATATTTTAAAAAAGCATGATTTGACACCAAAATAGTGTATAATAATTCCATTGACTTAAGGATTATGGGTTGATTTGACGACAGGAGGAAAAGACAATGAAACACAGAAAAGCAATGGTTATCGGAACAGGTCATGTTGGATCACATGTTGCGATGGCGCTCGCGTTTGATCATACGGCGGATGAAGTTGTCCTGGTGGATAAGGACGAGAAGAAGGCAAAGGCGCATGCGCTGGACATCTATGACGCAATGAGTTTCTCCAGCCACAGCGTCCTGGTCCGCGCCGGAGATTATTCTGATGTAGAGGACTCTGACGTTGTCGTGATCGCCATCGGCGAGCCGAGAAAACCGGGTCAGGACCGCGTGGACATGCTGGACCATTCCATCATTATGTGCAAAGAGCTGATTGCTTCTCTGAAGCCATATAAGATTCCGGGAATCGTGATTTCCATTACGAACCCGTGCGATGTCATTGCGGATTACCTGAGAAAGGGCCTCGGTGTTGACGACCGCAGAATGTTCGGAACCGGAACCCTGCTGGATACTGCGCGCCTTGTCCGCGTACTGAGCCGCCAGACCGGCGTTTCCAGAGATTCCATTCAGGGATTCGTCATGGGCGAGCATGGCGAGTCTTCCATGATTCCGTTCTCACAGATTCACATCGGTGCGCTGAAATACAGTGACTTTGATCTTTCTGATGAGGACGTCCTGACCGAGATGAGAAGAGGCGGCTGGGTCATCGTTGAAGGAAAGAACTGCACAGAGTTCGGCATCGGCCGCGCTGCTGCATACATGGCAGGCGTGATCATGAGAGATGAGAAGAAGATCCTGCCGGCATCCGTAAATCTGCACGGTGAATATGGCGAGAATGACGTCCAGATCGGCGTTCCGTGCGTAATCGGCGGGGAAGGAATCGAGCGCGTTCTTGAGATTCCGCTGACTGATGAGGAAAAGGCACAGTTCCATCATTCCTGCGACGTTGTCCGCGGAAACATTGCCATTGCGGCGGCAAAATAAAAACGCAAGGATATATTCTGGCTGGCGGCAGTCATGGTGAACGCTGCCGCGCGGCGGAGAAGCGGGAAGGAAAGATAGAAAGCTGCTTTCCTCTCTGAAATTTTC
>Ga0214925_100360_pt1 | contig 25489 bp, 24 predicted proteins | sample Stichaenrichment_FD_168299 | JGI IMG/M metagenome (GOLD analysis project Ga0214925, IMG submission 168299) | Xylose enriched microbial communities from anaerobic bioreactor in Madison, Wisconsin, United States - 63SRT | ecosystem: Engineered > Bioreactor > Anaerobic > Unclassified | place: USA... | reverse complement strand
GCACCGGCATCTTGCCCTCGCGGCACCACTTCCACACGGTTTGTTCGTTGAGGCCCTCTCGCTCGGCCCATTCCCTGGCTCTCATAGAGCAAAGAATAGCAGATTCAAACAATCTATCGCAAGCCAATCGACTAGCAGATTGTTACCCCGACCACTTCTTCTCGAGCACGAGCGAGCGTGCCGCAGATACGCTCGAGGATGTCTGCCTCGAGGCCTATGGAGAGATCCCTCCCTACGAGCGCCTCCGTGGCCTCAAGGAATGGAACTTCGGCGCCTACGAGGGGGAAGACAATTTCCTGAATCCTGCCCCTCCCTTCGGCGATTTCTTCGTGCCGTATGGCGGGGACTCCCAGGAGACGCTCGTCGCACGCATGCGGAAGGCGACCGAAGAGATCATGTCCCGCCCGGATGTGTCCTGCGCTCTGGCCGTGAGCCACGGAGCAGCCTGCGCGAACTTCATCCGCTCCTGGAAGGACGCGAACGTCGTCCAGTACCATCCCGGCATCAAGAACTGCTCCATCTTCACATTCGCCTACGACGAAGGCGCCCATACCTTCAGCTGCGCCGACATCTTCGAGCCGGACTTCGCCGAGCTCGACTAGGCAGACTTCCTAGAGACAAGGCAGCGGCGCCCTGCACCCATAAGGATGCGGGGCGCCGCCTGCTTTGCATGGGAAGATCCTAGCCCCAGACCTCTTCTGCAATGGAGCGCACGAGGGCAACCTTTGCCCACTGCTCTTCCTCGGTGAGCTTGTTGCCGCAGTCGCAGGAGGCAAAGCCGCACTGGGGAGAGAGGCAGAGTCGCTCCAGGGGCACATACTTCGCTGCCTCATGGATGCGTGCAATCACGGTCTCGCGGTCCTCGAGCTCGGGGCGCTTCGTCGTCACGAGGCCAAGCACGACAAGCTTGTCTTCGGGCACCTTGGCAAGCGGCTCGAAGCTGCCGGAGCGTGCATCGTCGTACTCGAGGAAGAAGGCATGCACATTCTCGCGGGCAAGCAGGAAGTCGGCCACGCCGTCGTAGCCGCCCTCGCAGGCCCAGGTCGAATGGAAGTTGCCACGGCAGATATGCGTATTGACCGTAAGGTCTTCGGGACAGGCAGCGAGCACGCGGTTGTTCACCTCGAGGAGCGCTTCCTTCACCTGCTCGAGGCCCGCCTCATCGACGCCGAAGAACTGCCCTGCATGCGGATCCACGACCATGCCCCACGAGCAGTCATCAAGCTGGAGATTGCGGCAGCCTGCTGCATAGAGGTCCTGGATGAAGGCAGCATATCCCGCCACGATATCGTCTGCAAGCTCTGCATGGCTTGCATAGACCTTGTCCGTCGTCTCCTTGTTGAACGGCATCGCGAACTGCTCCAGGAACTGGGCAGGTGCCGGAATCGTAAGCTTTGCAACGGTACGCTCGTCCTCAAGCGCATGGACGAAGCGGAAGTGGTCGATGAAGGGATGGGTGCCTTTGTAGGCGATCTTGCCCACAAGGTACGTATCGTCGATCTTTGCTGCCTCGTCGTGGAACGGAAGGCCTGCCTCGGCAGGCTTGTGGGCGATGCCGTCAAAGGCCCACATGAAGTCGAGATGCCAGGTCTCGCGGCGGAACTCGCCGTCTGTGATCACGCCGAGGCCTGCCTTCTTCTCCTTCGCGACAAGGTCTCGTATGCACTCGTCTTCTATGGCCTTGAGCTCTTCCGCGGAGATCTTTCCTGCCTTCCAGGCATAGTGCGCGTCGTGGAGCCTCTCTGGCCGCAGGAAGCTTCCGACGACGTCGAAGCGGTGCGGGGTCTTCCTGTCATATGCAATGCTCATGGCTGCCTCCATCAGGGTCTGCTGTCTGATGGATGCATCATCCCATCAATCGGTGCCATATGAAACTACGAGTTATCTATCGTTACCTATAGCTTCGCGCTATATATCCGAATCCGAGAAGTAGCGCCTGACATACGATTCGAGATGGTCGAGATAGCTCTTGGCAAGAGCCGAGAGCGGACGGTGGACCTGGCTGATATAGCCGATCTCCATCGTGCCGGCGGGCTCGAGCGGCACCGCCACGATATCCGTACCGTTGAGGTCGGCCGAAAGGATGCCCGACGAGATCGTGTAGCCATCGAGGCCGATCAGGAGATTGAAGAGGGTCGCCCGGTCTGTCACGACGATTGCCTTGTCCACTGCCTCTGTCGGATAGGGCTCCTCGGAGAAGAAGAAGGAATTCTTCATGCCCTGGTCATAGGAGAGCCTGGGATAGGGTGCCAGATCTTCGAGCTTCACGCTCGTACGTCCTGCGAGAGGATGTCCCTTTGCGAGGAACACATGCTCCTTCGCCTCGAAGAGCGGACAGAACCTGAGGTCGGCATCGCGCAATACATTCGTGATCACTTCGCGGTTGAAGCTGTTGCGGAAGAGCACGCCGAGCTCCGAGCGCTGCAGGCGCACATCCTCAATCGTGCCGAACGTCGTTCCCTCGCGCAGGGAGAACTCATAGCGGTCCTGCCCATATTCGCGCACGAGCTCGGCGAAGGCATTGACGACAAAGGCATAGTGCTGGGCAGAGACGCCGAAGACACGGCGCACGCCAGAGGTATCGCCGAGGTAGTGGCTCTCGAGGAGCTCTGCCTGCTCGACGACCTGCCTTGCATAGGAGAGGAAGCGTGTCCCTTCCTCCGTCACCTCGACGCCTCTGCGCGAGCGCTCGAAGATCTGGATGCCCATCTCATGCTCGAGCTCAGAGATCGCCTTCGAGAGCGACGGCTGCGCGACAAACAGGCGCGCTGCCGCAGCAGAGATGGATCCTGCTTCGGCAATCTCTATCGCATAGCGCAGCTGCACGAGCGTCATTGTTCCTAGACCCCTTTCGGACTTTCCTAGCATATCATCGGCCAGCTTCGGGAAGAGTCGGAGAAGATTCACGAGAAAGGACCGACATGGAAACACAGGATCCGGTATTTGCCCGCACGAGCGTGAGGGCATACACAGACGAAGCAGTCGCAGAGGAGCAGGTGGAGCGGCTTCTGCGGGCTGCCATGGCAGCACCTTCTGCCATGAACCAAGAGCCCTGGGAATTCTGGGTTGTCGAAGGCAAGGTCCAGCTCGAGGCGCTCGCTTCTGCCTCCCCGTATGCGAAGCCTTGCGCTCATGCTGCGCTTGCAATCGTTCCCTGCCTGAAGACAGAAGGCCTCCCCTGCCCCGATATGGCAGAGCAGGATATGGGCGCCGCAATCGAGAACATCCTCGTCGAGGCGGCAGAGCTCGGCCTGGGTGCTGTCTGGCAGGGCATCTACCCCATGGAGGAGCGCGTGCATGCCACTGCACAGGTCCTGGGAATCCCCGACGATGCAGGCCTTGCCCCCTTCGCAATCGTTGCGGTCGGACATCCCGCAAAGCCCCTCTCTCCCACAGGTCCTGGCCGCTTCGATCCTGCCCGGGTGCACCGGATCGGATAGCAGAGAAGCGTGGAAGCAGAAGGGAGCCGGCACTGCCGGCTCCCTTCCTCATCTGGCCTATCTGGCCTTCTATTCCGTTTTCTCCTGAGGATCTTCCTTCCAGCTCTTTGTCGGAGAAGCGCCGGTCACGAGATATTCGAAGGAGTCGAGCTTGTGGCCGTGCTCTTTCTGCTCCTCGACAGCTGCGGCAAAGCGCTTCTCGTCGGCCTGAAGGAGTGCCCGGTGCTTCTTCCAGACCTTCTGGATCGGCAGCTTCTCTGCTGCCACCTCATGCACAGCGGAAAAGACATCGGACTCGGCACCGACACGCACGAAGCTTGTCGCGATAGGAATGAGGAGCACCGTGATCGCTCCTGCCGAAACGAGAATCGATGCGGTATTCGTGCCCATGGCGCCAGATTCGACCGCCACATCCGTCACCGCCACGACAAGCGGCAGCGCCATCGTGCAGTAGGCGGAAACGGCATACTTCTCGCGCTTGCGCATGCCGCGTGTCTCCTTGTTGATGTTGAGGGAGACGGTGACAATGCCGCCGCGGATAAGGACGAGAAGGCCGATGAAGCCGAAGAGAAGGCCGACGCTTTCAAAGGCTGCCGGCAGGCTCACGCCAGCCCCCGAGATCACGAAATAGGCAGGCACGAGAAAGCCGTTTCCGATATCCTGCAGCTTCTCCTCGAGCACATGGTCATGCGGTGCAAAGGCGCCGAGGATGAAGCCGGCGATGAAGGAGCCAAGCACGGGCTCGAGATCGAGCACCTCGCAGGCCATGACAAGGACAGAGAGAAGGAGGATCGAGAGGCGCAGGAGAGGCCGCGAGCCCGACCAAGCGCTCTCCTTCAGCCAGGAGTCGATCCTCTCGCGCACACGGGGCAGCAGTGCCGGGAAGGCAAGGATCGCAAGGCAGATAGCGACAAAGATCAGAAGCGTCGCAATCGTTGCGCGCGTGCTCCTCGTCGACATCAGAAGCGCCATTGCCAGGATCGGCAGGAGCTCGCCGTAGGCACCATAGACGCTCACCGCACGCCCCACGGGCGTCCCCATGAGATGGCAGTCGCGCATGATCGGCGCAAGCGTGCCGAAGGCAGTCGTCGTGAGGCAGATGGCAAAGGCGACACCCGCCTGTCCCGTAAAGCGGTCTGCCATCAAGGTCGTCGTGAGCAGGATGGCAAGCAGGAGCGATACCGCCCAGGCAAGAATGGCATGGAGACCCATCCGTCCGCCAAGGTCTTTCGGATCTATCTCATAGCCCGCATTGAGAAAGAGGAAGGCGACGCCCAGATCAGACAGGAACGAGATGGCAAAAGACGACGTCGAGAGGAAACCTGCCATGTTCGGCCCCAGAAGGGCACCGGCAAAGACGAGAAAGACCACTTCCGGCACGGCGCGTCCCGGAACGAGACTTGCGATATACGGCGCTGCTGCCGCTACTGCCATGATCAAGGCAAAGGATACGAAAGGCGAACTCATGAAACCTCGCTTACGGCCAAGCTACTCCCCAAATGTTTTCCGTCATAGTATCCTCTTGTCTGGGACCGTTTGCCAGCAAGGAGCATCTTCTCGACATGCAGTATGGAATGACGCCACGTCTCGTGTGGCATATTCTCGAAAGGGACCTGAGGGCGGAGCTGACCCGTCGCTACGGGCAGGAAGATGCTTCCGCCATCATGAAGAATGCGCAGATACGGTTCCGCGAGATCGTCGGCGGCATCGAAGACCCGCGCCAGGGCAGGCGCTATTTCTGGTCGCTCCTTCAGGCGGGCCTTCTGGCAAGCGTCTATATCGCCGCGCGCGCCCAGGACCCCGACGTCGCGCCGACCCCCGAGGAGTGCGCCGGACTCTTTGCCGATGTCTGCGCCCGCAGCAGCGCCTGCCTGAAAATCGCAGCGAAGCTCCGCGACGACTTCAGCATCCAGGGCCAGCGCGACATCCAGAGAAGTGCCCTGCTCACGCAGATGCGGTGCGCAGACTATGGCTGGCGCTATATCTATACCACGGGGTCCGACAGAGACTACATGGTGACGTACCGGAGCTGCGGCATCTTGAGGCTCTACCATGAGCTCGGGGTGCCAGAGCTCATGCGCGCCGCCTGCCGCATGCCCGATGTCTGGGCAGAGCTTGCAGGCATCAAGCTCGAGCGCACGATGTGCCTTGCCGATGGAGACCCGTGCTGCGACTTCAGCCTGACGCTCGAAGATGCGCCGGTGCCGGAGAAGAGCGATGAGGGCACAGAAGACGCCGAAGACAATACGTGACAGATGAGCCCCGGACAGGTGCCGGGGCTCTCTTCTACCTGTTCTCTATGTGCTCGACACCCTTGATCGTGATCGAGATGTGCCCATCCGGCAAGGTCGTGAACTCGATGAAGTCATCGTTTGACGAATACTCGCTCGGGAACGTTATCTCGATGCCGGTATCGGTACGGATGCGGTGGTTCTTCGCGATGCGGTGGGCAACAGACGGCCTCACCGGCACCTCCTCGGGGATGGAGGCGGCACTTGCCGATTCGCGCATCTTCTCCTCGTAGCGCGCCTGGGCTTCGGGCCTGTCTGCAAAGATCTTCTTGCCGACCTCGCGCGGCTCGATTGCCTCTGCCTCGTCTGCCTGCTCCGTCACATAGGCCTTGGCACGGCTCACCTCGACTGCCGGCGTGAGGCCATACTCTTCTGCCACATCCTGGACGGCAAGCGTCACGCTCTGGATGACCTCGCGGGTCGAGGCTTCCTGGGTGCATTGGAGGAGGCCATCAGGGATGATGAAGGACTCCTGTCCCGCAATCGTGCGCGCCTTGTCCGAGAAGTCGATCTCGCCTGTGCCGAGATCGATCGCCGCATAGGAGTCCACCTTCTGCGTCGGCAGCGGCAGGAGCGCATCGGTCTTCACGATATCGGTGAGATGCATGTCCTCACGCACATCATGCACATAGCCCTGCTTTCTGGCAAGCAGCACGATCGCAAAGACCTCGCGCGCATTTCCTTCGAAGGAGGCATCCACCTCCTCGTCGGTCTGGGGAGCAGGCGCCTTCTCTGTATCCGTCACATCGGCGACAAGCAGGTCATAGGGCAGCTTGTCATCCGACTTCATGAGCTCTTCGAAGAAGAAGTCCCCTACCTCCTTCGAGAGGGCCACGAAATCGAGCTCTGAGGCACGGTAGCGCCTGAGCTCCTCGTGGAAATTGCTCTCAGGGCTGAACATCCCGTGCTTGCTCTCGGAAGAGGAAAGGGTCTTGCGCACGAGCCTCGTCACATAGGAGCGAATGGCCTTCTCGCTCACATCGAGCTCGCGTGTGCTCTCATAGTTCGAACTTGTCTCGAAGTCATAGGCATGCAGTATCGCATGGTTGATGGTCAGCATCGATGCACCGTCCTGGTCGTCACGTTCTGTGCCTTCCCAGCATACCTTTCATGGGCGTGGCACTGTGAAATAATTGTACAGGTACCTGTTTTTATGGACGTCACGTGTAGATGGGCCGATAAAGCCCATTCCCGCAGATAGGACTCTCTCCTGCGAGTATTGTCATGTATGGCAAATCCCCCAGACAGATATCTGCTGCACAGCAGATGCACAACTATGGAAGAGGTTGGAATGGACGAAGAGAAGAACGTCGAGATCGAGGCTGCCGAAGAGACGCCTGAGCCCGCAGCAACGCCTGAGGACATGTCGCTCGTCGAGAAGGCGGGCAGGATGGCACGCCTCATGCACCGCTACATCAAGCTCAACACCGAGGCTCACGGCGGCATCGGCGATCCCCTGCAGGGCCAGGGCCGCGTCCTTGCCATGCTCCAGGCAAAGCCTGAGACCACGCAGAAGGAGCTCTGCTTCCTTCTTGGCATGCGCCAGCAGTCCCTCTCCGAGCTTCTGAGCAAGCTCGAGGAGAAGGGCTTCGTCGAGCGCCAGAAGAGCGAAGAGGACGGCCGCGTCACGCTCGTGAAGCTCACCGACGAGGGCAAGGCAGCTGTGCCCGACCTCGACGAGCTCGACCCGGACGAGGAGGTCTTCGGCGTCCTCGATGCAGAGACGAAGGCTGCCTTCGAGGCGGCCGTCGATACCGTGAGCGACTCCCTCAAGGAGAAGCTCCTTGCCCTCGGCGACGATCCCGATGCACCGACCAAGCCCCGCAGGGACGACGACCGCCGTGGCGGACGTGACGAGCGCGGCGGACGCAATGGCTTCTCCCGCGGCGGCGACCGTGGCGGCTTCCGCGGCGGCGACCGTGGCGGCCGTAGCGGCTTCTCCCGTGGCGGCGACCGTGGTGGCCGTGGCGGCTTCTCCCGTGGCGGAGACCGTGGCGGCTATCGTGGCGGCAACAGGCGCGATGGCGGCTATCGTGGCGGCAGGGACTTCAACTCCGGCTACGGCAGCCAGAACCGTGGCGGCGGCTATCGTAGCGGCTCCGACCGCAACGACCGTGGCGACCGTGGCGGATACCGCAGCGAGCGCTAGACGCTGAACAGCAGCAAGAACGAAGGGTGGGACTGCTCGCATGAACAGTCCCACCCTTTTTCAGTACATCCTGTCGCAGATTCCGCAGTGCTGGCCAGCGCCTAGGCAGCAGCCTCGGCCTGCAGCAGGGGCTCCCCTGCTGCAACATGTCCCTCGGCAGGCACAAGATCGATCTTCTGGTACTGCTCCGAATTCAGGACCACGCAGACGACAATCTCGCGGTAGCCCGACTTCCTGATTGCATCTATCGAGAAGCGCATGAGCGGATCGCCTTCCGAGAAATGCTGGCCCTTCTCGACGAGGCGGGCAAAGCCCTTTCCCTGCATCTCGCAGGTATCGATGCCGACATGCACGATGCACTGGACACCCGTATCGGACGTGAGGACGATGCCGTGATTCGTATGGCTGATCGAGGAGACGACGCCGTCGAAGGGCGCCCTCAGATAGTTCTCCTCCGGCCAGATGCCGCAGCCCTGGCCAAGCATGCCGGAATTGAAGACCGGATCGGGCACTTCCTCGAGCGGGACCACCCTGCCAGACACAGGAGCCTTGACCAAGCCTTCAGGCAAGGCGGAGGCTGTGCTGTCCGACGAAGTCTGTCCGTCCTGAGAATCCTGCGCTTCCACGTGCACTTCCTTCGATGAGCCAATACGATGCAGCCGGCACAAGCCGGCTCACGCGTATCTTAATCCATAGAGATCGATTCTGGTAGCCCAGATACAGCTTTTCTATGCATCGAGCCCAAATCGATGCTTCATTCACTGACACATCGATCGCCTGCATCTGCGCAGGCAGAAAGCCTGCCATAGAATCCCTATATAGGAAAGTGAGTTCCGTGTATTATACATGCGCAAAGCCGCGTCCTAGCATGTGAGCTACAAGAAGAGCCAGCGCAGATGCGCTGGGCACCTAGCTTTGGAGGCACACTATGCTTGGCGGTCTTGGCGCACCTGAAATGCTCGTTATCCTCATCGTTGCCCTCGTGATCTTCGGGCCGAAGAATCTGCCGAAGCTCGGCAGCGCTATCGGCAAGACGATCCACAACGTGAAGGAGGGCATGGAGGAAGACAACCCCGATTCCCAGGTCCAGACTGCAAAGATCCAGGAGAGCGCATCCTCTGACGAGGACGCAGACGCCTAAGTGATATCCCCGTCATCTGCCCTCTTTCTCCCTTCCTCAGGGCAGACATCAGAAAGCCCCGGAGCGCTCGGCTCCGGGGCTTTCTTCATGCTCTGGCATATTGCTCACTCAGATGCATCTTCTGGGTCTTCTGCTTCCTCCTGCGCCTTCTGGGCCTCTTTTGCCCTTGCCTCTTCAGCACAGTCGTTCTCGAACATCTTGATGAAGCGCTCGGCCAGAGGCGGCAGATAGCTTCCCTTCCGCCAGACCGCTGCCATCTGGGTCACGAGCTCGGGACAGTCGACGATCTTGTTCGTCGTCCCGCCATGCTTCATCGTCGCCAGGAACGACTCAGGCACAAGGCCTATCCCCATGCCGCGGGTCGACCACACGCAGGCCGTGCGGGCATCGTCTGCGACGCAGGCCGGGAAGAATGTGAGCTGGCGCTCGTTGAAGAGATCCTCGAGCAGGTGCTCGAAGCGCCTATAGATCACGAGCGGCTGGCCTGAAAGCTCTTCGAGCGTGATCGTATCGGGGCTCTTGCCGCAGCGTATGCCTTTCGGGATGAGGGCAAGCATGCGCTCGGTCGAGGCATAGGTGACATTGAGTCCATCAAGCGGAAACGGCGTCCTCACGACACCGACATCCACCTCGCCACGCTTCAGCATATCGAGGACCTCATACGTATTTCCCTCGTGGAGCTCGAGCCTGAGCTGCGGATAGTTGCGGCACAGACGCTGCATCGAAGGTGTCGGCATGAACCCGCCCGAAGAGGAGATGATGCCGACAGAGAGCGTGCCGCTCGTCCCCTGTCCGAAGCTCTTGACCTCGCGGGTCGCTGCGCTCGTGAGCGAGAGGATGCGCTCGGCACGCGCATAGAGGAGCTGGCCTGCCTCGGTCAGCTCCGCAGAGCGGGGCCCGCGCTCTATGAGCTTGACGCCGAGCTCGCGCTCGAGCGATGAAAGCTCATAGGACAGAGGCGGCTGGGTGATATGCAGGCGCCGGGCAGCTGCCGTGATCTGGTGCTCCTCGGCTATTGCCATGAAATACTCGAGCTGTCTGAGATTCATGCAGCCCCCTCTTGTGCTAGTTCTCGGAAGCTGCCACAGACGACTCGAAGAGCGCCGCGACATCCTCTGAGCTCATATCGAGAGCAACAGACATCTCGCGCAGCGACCGCTCGCTCGCTTCCTTCAAGATGCGCTGGAAGACCACAGGCGGCTTCTTGTTCTTTGCCTGGACATCGGCAATGCGCTTGCGGAACGTCTTCACGATGCGGACAGAGTCCTGGCAGGAGCCGTTCTTGATCTCCTTCTTGAAGTGCTCCTCCTCAAGCGCACGGCTCCTGTCCGTGAATTTCTCCACTGCCATGGTCGGATACTCGCGGATGATGGCACGCGCTTCCTCGCGCGAGAGAATCGGACGCAGCCGTCCCTCGGATGCGACCGGGAAGCTGATCAGCATCGGGTTCCTCTGCCCCACTGGCATCAGCTTGTAGGAGGGAGCCGCATCGTCCGTAATCTCCTCTACCTTGCAGACGCCCTGGCCTGGATGAACCACATACTCGCCGACTTTGTACATGCACGTGCCCCTTTCTGACGAATTGGGACTAGTTTAGCATGATTTTCAAAATTTTTCAAATCATAGCCGATTTTCCATTGCATACTGCTGTGCACTACGCTATGTTATTAGGTTTTGCTTTGTATATAGCTTCTAGGCTTATGGAGACGTCTCCAGAACATCTCCCCAAGATATGCAGACGGAACGCGCATGACCTGCGCAGATGCTGCCTCCTCCCCCATTGGCCGCATCGTCTGGCGCCCCTGTGCTGAGACGGCAGCAATTGGGATACGATGGTTCTGATACCAATGCGGCACAAGGCCGCTCTCATAGGGAGGCACACGATGAACCTCGAAGGCATGTATCTCGGAATCTGCGGCTGGTGGAAAGATCTCGACGAGACGACGAAGCAGGCAGCGCTCGATGACTTTGCGCTCTCGTTCTCGCTCAACTCGGCACGCATCGAGAAGGAACACACCTCTCACGAAGTGGCACGCCAGATCTTCGACAAGGACGCCGTGGAGAACTACACCGGCGAGCTCAAGCCGCTCGTCCAGGTCTTCAACCAGAAGCGCGCCTGGATGCGTGCAACGCAGTACCTCTCCGAGGAGCGCCCGATCGATACCTCGCTCGTGCTCGATCTGCACCAGACGCTCTGCGCTGCCACCTACTCCGAGCGCAACTTCGCAGACGGCGAGCGCCCTGGCACGTTCCGTCTCGGTGACTGCATCATCCCCGACTCGACGGAGATCGGAGCAGATCCCGCAGAGGTCCCGGGCCTTGTGGACGACCTCTGCGACCAGGTGAGCGACGCCCTCGGCGACGCAACGCCGAAGCGTGTCCTCACGGCAGCAAGCTTCTTTCACGCCAGCTACGAGACAATCCACCCATTCGCTGACGGCAATGGCATCTCTGGCCGCCTCCTCATGAACTACACCCTCATCATGGGCGGCAACCCACCTGCGGTCATCTTCGCGACCGACCGCCCCGCCTATTACGAGGCTCTCGAGGCCTTCAACCGCCAGGGCGATCTCAAGCCCTTCAAGTCCTTTGTCATGGCAGAGACGATCAAGACCTGGAGGAAGCTCGCGACCGAGCTTGCCGAAAACGCCCAGTAGGCACAGGAATCAAAGCGCGGCATTCACAGCGAAGGGTCCGAAGCAATCCGGACCCTTCGTTCATGTCTATAGGTATCTCTTCTAGTTCTTGCCGCGCACGCTCTGGGCGATGCGGTCGGAGACCGACATGCCCTTCCTCCTGTCGGGACCCCAGAAGCAGCATGACACCATGCCCGGCCCCACATGGCAGCCGATGGTCGGGCCGATCGTCGAGATCATCGTCACCGCCGTCTCATCCGTCTTGTGAATCATGTCGGCCAAGCGCTCGGCATCCTTCGGGCAGTCGGCATTGCCGATTGCGACGACCGAAGAGAACATGTCCGTGTTGTGCGTTCTCTCGTAGAACGATGCCATCTTCCGGAGGCCCTTCTTGCGGCCACGCGTGACACCGACGACAGAGAGCGCGCCATCGAGGTCGAAGGTCAGCAGCGGCTTCACATCGAGGGCGCCACCGACGACAGCGACGCTCTTGGGAACGCGTCCTCCCCTATGCAGGGCATCGAGGTCGTCGACCATGAAGATGGTCTGGACGAAGTAGCGTGCCTCCTTGGCCCATTCGACCATCTCGGTCGCCGTGAGGCCCTTGTCCCTCTGACGTATTGCTTCGACCATGAAGAGATACTGGGACGTGGAGCCGATCTTGCAGTCCACGATGTAAATCGGAAGGTCGGGTCTGCCCAGCTCGTCCTTCACGCGGTCGAGCGCCGTGCAGGCGCCCTCATAGCAGCCCGAGATGCCCGATGAGAACGCAAGATAGACCGTCGGCAGATCTGCATCGGCACGCTCGCGGAACGCCTTCTCGAACTCCATCTGTGCCGGCTGCGATGTCATCGGCATCGCTCCGTGCCTGATTGCCTCATAGAACTCGTGTGGCGTACGGGACACGAAGAGGTCATCCACGCCGTGGAAGCCGCCATCCTCCTTGCCGGCCTCCGTATACGTGAAATGGAACATGCCGATATTCGCATCATCCACCATCTGCTGCGTGAAGTCGCAGGGAGAGTCTGTCATAAGGTAGAACTTCGCTTCTGCCATGGCTTGCCTTCCTTCCCCGGAACATCTTCCCGGAGTGCTTTCCAGTTTTGTCCTTACCTATCTTAATCGACCGACTTGAGGCTTTCCACCATATCGATGTGGGCAAGCTTCGGCGAGAGGGCCGCCATTACAATCAGCGTGAACACCATGGTCATCCCGAATGCAATCGCAAAGCTTGCCGGATGGATATCGCGGCCAAACATCACGAAGTCGACCTCGGCCGTGACGATAACGAACTGCTCGAGGAAGACGCCGGCAGCAAGGCCGATGGCGGCACCCAGAGCAGAGAGCAGGATGATCTCGCGGAACACGTAGGATGCGACCTCGTGGCGGGTGAAGCCCAGGACCTTCAGGCTTGCAATCTCGCGGATACGCTCCTGGATGTTGATGTTCGTAAGGTTGTAGAGCACGATGAAGGCAAGGAGGGCTGCTGCGACGACGAGCACGACCATGACGGAATCGACCGTCGCAAGCATCGCACGGTAGGACGAGATCGTGTCGTCGTTGAAGGAGACGGCAGAGACGCCTGAGAGGTCCCGCATCTCCTCTGCCATGCTGCGGTGCTCCTGAGCCGTCCCTGGTGCCGAGGCATAGAGGCGGCTGGCTTTGGGCTCTGCGCCAAAGGCAGACGTATAGGCATTCTGCCCTGCAATCACGTAGTAGGAGAGATAGTTCTCGAAGATGCCCGTGATCGCAAGCGCATGGGGTTCTCCTGCCGCATTGCCGATATCGTCCTGGTCGTAGATCTCGATCGTATCGCCGACAGATAGTCCAAGCTCGGAGGCAAGCTTCTCGCTCACGAGCACCGAGTCCTCGTCGAGCGGCACCGATGCCCCGGACGTGCGCTCCCTGAGCGTCACCATGCCAGAGAAGCTCTCAGGGTCCTCAGGCACGATGAGGATGCAGGAAAGAGGAGAAGCCGTCTCAGACCCTGCCTGCATGTTGAGGTTCTCGGTCCAGGCACCAGATGTCTCTGCCCCGGCATCCGCAAGATAGCTCTCGACCGCCTCCTTGTCCTCCTCCGTCGCGTCCTCGTCGGGCGAGACCTCCACGTTGCTGTGCCAGATATCGCCGTACTGCTTGTCGACGATATCGGATATCGCATCACGGACACCAAGGCCCGTAAGCAGCAGGGCGCAGCAGCCAGCAATGCCGATCAGGGTCATCACGAGGCGGCGCTTGTAGCGGAAGAGATTCCTGAACGTGACCTTCCAGAGGAAGCTCATATGGTGCCAGACCGGACGGATGTACTCGAGCAGGATCCTCTTTCCGGCAGGAGGCACCTTCGGCAGCATGAGGGCTGCGGGCACTTCGCGCATCTCTGCCCATACGGCAGCAAATGTTGCAGCAAAGGTCGCACTGGCTCCTGCCAGACAGGCAAGAAGCGCCGTCGGCACATCGATCGGCAGTGGGAACGGAAGCGACGGCACGACATACATCGTCCCGTAGGCACGCGTCACGATTGCAGGCAGAAGCTGCGAGAGGAAGAGCGTGCCGAGCACGGCACCCAGAAGCGAGGCAGCCCCGGCATAGAAGAGATACTTCTGCGCAATCTGCCCCGCCGAGCAGCCAAGCGCCTTGTACGTGCCGATCTCGATACGGTCGTCCTCGACCATTCTGGTCATGCTCGTGAGTGCCACAAGGGCCGCCACGAGGAAGAAGAAGAGCGGGAAGACCTGGGCAATCGCATCGATGCGGGAGGCATCGTTTCCGTAGCTGACCTGTCCTACGCCCTTCGTGCGATCAAGCACATAGACCAAAGGCTCGGCGATGCCGTCGACCGCATCCTGCGCAGCTTGGAGCTGCTGGGCAGCATCGGCAAACCTGCTCTCGGCCTCTGCCTTCTTGCTGACAAGCTCCGAGATGCCCTCCTCGTACTGCGCATAGCCATCCTCGAGCTGGCTCTCGCCTGAGGCAATCTGGCTGTCTGCGTCCACGAGCTGCCGGTACGCCGAAGCAAGCTGCGCTTCGGCATCTTTCTTGCTCTCAAAGTAGCGCGCCCAGCCTTTTTCCAGCTGCTGCCTGCCCGCATCTATCTGGGTGCGGGCGCTCTGCGCCTCGTCGAGCTTCGCCTCGTTGTCAGCAAGCTCGCGCTCGGCGTCTGCAATCTTCGTATCGCCTTCGTCTATGCCGGATGCAATCTGGGTCTCAACCTCGGTGCAGGCCTCCTGGACATCTGCTATCGCAGCAGAAGCGGCAGCGCGTATCTGATCCAGGACAGCTTCCGGATCGTCGTCGAGGTCGATGCCGTCGAACTCGGAGATCACCTCGTCGGCAAGAGCTTCAAGACGCGCCTTCGTCTCCTCGTCGCCGAAGTCCACAAGGTCTGAGGAGGCAAGGTCCTTTGCAGCCTCGATGCCGCCCTTTACCTCGTCTGCGAGGGCAGAAATCTCCTCCTCGGTCGGCTCGTCCGTGCGCTGTGCCCACGTATCGAGCGTCGTGAGGACGCCCTGGATCGTGTCCATGTCAGATGCCGCCTGGACAAGCTCTGAGCGCTTCTCTTCCCATGTCTCCTTGCCAGCCTCGAGCTCGCTCTTGCCCTCCTCGAGCTTCTGGCGTGCCGCATCGATATCCGCCTCCGTCATCCCGAGCTGTGCTTCCGCATCATCTAGCTGAGACTGGCTCGCTTCGAGCTGGGCCTTGGCCGAGGCAAGCTGTGCTTCGGCCTGGCGCCTCTCTTTCCAGTACGTGTTCCAGCCGTCTGCAGCCTTCTCCTTGCCCTCTTCGAGTGCCTGCCTGTTCTCCTCAAGCGTCGCCAGGGCATCGTCGAGCTGCGACTGTGCCTGAGCTATCTGGCTCTCTGCGTCTGCCTTCTCGCTCTCGTAGGTCGCCCTGCTCTCGTCGACCTTCTCCTGCGCTGCATTCTTCACTTCAGCCAGACGGTCCTGGGCAAGGTCATCCGCCTCGTCCTCGAGCCTCGTCTCGACACTATCGACGATGTCTGTGTACTCGTCCGAGAAGGCATCTTTTGCGCGTGCTCCTGTGACCGTGACATAGACCTGCGTATAGGGAAGATTGTCTGCAAAGGCTCCATCAGGCACGAAGAGGTACTGCTCGATCTTGCCTGAGCCCAAGGTTGTCGTGCCAAGAAGCGAGGTATCCACATAGTCGGCCGAGCGCACAAGCCCCGTGACGCGGAATGTCTTCTGCGTGAGCACGGAGTCGATATCGCCTGTCCCATAGAGGACTGTCACGGTATCGCCGATCGAGAGATTCTCCCGCATCGACACATCGGCGCTCATCACGCATTCATCGTCTGCCTCAGGCCACGCACCGCTCACAAGCTCTGCCTTGTTCATGGAGGAGGTGCCCTCCGCGGCACCTTCCGGCAGGGAGGAGATCCTCACCGTGTATTCATCATTGTTGAGCGAGACCATCGCATCGCAGGAGAAGAAGGGCATCACATCCTCGACGCCCTCGGTATCCCGTATCTTGTCCATCTGGCGGTCAGTGAAGCCGAGCGTCGAGACAAGGCGGATATCGTAGAGCGCAGAATCATCGTAGTAGGCATCCCCTGCCAAGCGCATGTCGCGGCCGACCATGTTGAGGCCGGCAAAGAAGCCGCAGCCGAGCGCGACAATACCGAGGATTGCGAGGAAGCGTCCCCACGACCCTGAGATCTTGCGAAGCAGGCTCTTTCTGAATGCGCCTTTCATGGCACTACCAGACCAGGGTATCGGCATCGAGAGGATGCTCGTTGACCTCGTTTGCCACAGCGTGTCCCCCATGGATGCGAATCACGCGGTCTGCGATAGCCGTGAAGGCGGCATTGTGGGTGATCACGACAACGGTCTTGCCGTGTGCATGCGAGCTTGCCTGCAGAAGATGCAGGATCGACTTGCCCGTCGCATAGTCGAGGGCTCCTGTCGGCTCATCGCAGAGCAGGAGCTTCGGATTCTTTGCGAGGGCGCGGGCTATGGAGACGCGCTGCTGCTCGCCGCCGGAGAGCTGTGCCGGGAAGTTGTCCATCCGCTCGCTGAGACCGACCTCGCGAAGCACCGTCGCCGGATCAAGCGGATCTTTCGAGATCTGCGTTGCCAGCTCGACGTTCTCAAGCGCCGTGAGGTTCTGGACGAGGTTGTAGAACTGGAAGACGAAGCCGATATCGTAGCGGCGGTAGAACGTGAGGTCGCGCTCCCCCATGCCCGATACCTCGGTCCCTGCGACCCATATCTTGCCATCCGTGACCGCATCCATGCCGCCAAGCATGTTCAGGACCGTTGTCTTGCCGGCACCCGAGGGACCGACAATCACGACGAACTCGCCCTCTTCGATCGTGAAGCTCATGTCCTTGACTGCAGCGACCTCCACCTCGCCCATGCGGTATATCTTCGAGACATCCCTGAACTCGACGAAGGCCATCTGCCACCTCCTGGAATCGGCTGCACCCTTGATTATCCTTCCCAGTATAGGCAGAGGGAACAGGCCATACCTGAAGGGAAGCAGGCAAATGGCACGAAACCGGGCCGCAGCAAGGCCGTGTCCACGTACATTTGGGTATCATCGGGACATGAAGCAAGAGGAAGGAGACTGCCATGGCAGAAGAGGACAGGAAGGCATTGAGGCGCTGCGCCGTGCATTTCGTGGGCCAGGTCCAGGGCGTCGGCTTCCGCTGGACCTCGCGCAGGATTGCGCTCGAGCTCGGCCTCACCGGCTGGGTCCGGAATGAATGGGATGGCTCGGTCAGGATGGAGCTCCAGGGCACGCCCGATGCCATCTCCTCCTTCTTCGGGAAGCTCCAGAACGCCTACCGCGACTTCCCGATCGACTACCGTATCGACGATATCGTGGATATCGCTCCCGTCGAGGACGAAGGACCCTTCACGGTGAAGCTCCGCTAGGAAGAGGGGCCACGCAGAGAGAAGTGCCGGGAAGATCGTCTCTTCCCGGCACTTCTCAGTCTTGCCAGATGAATTCGAGCGAGCAGGTGCGTCTGGGCACATAGGGGCTCTTCTTCCTGAGGAAGGCCGCAATGATGTCAGGGACCTCGTCGGAGCCGACAGGCTCAGACGGACACTCTCCGAGCGCCTCATAGCCGCCGGTGCCGGTCGAACGATAGTCGTTCAAGGCAAGCGTCAGCTTCTCGGGTACGGGACTTCCGTCTGCCATCGCAAGCTCGGTGATGCGTCTGCCGACAGGAAGCCTCAAGTCAGCAACGGCGTGGATCCCCTCATAGAGATCGAAGTTGTAGTGCTCGACCTTCGGACGCAGGAAGAGGTCTGATATCTGAGGCTTGCCGTCTGGACCAAGCTCGAGATAGGAGGCGCAGCGCTCGAGCGAGGACAGCAGTACCTCGCGCGTGATCTCTGCCTTCATGAGGAGGTTCGCGAAGGGATAGGCAGCGCAGATGTCGCGCTCCGTGACCTTCGCCGGAAGGCCCGTGGCGCCATTCGGCAGTGCCGTGCACGAGATATCTGCACCGCTTGCCTCGATCTGCGCCTCGTTGATGAGATGGGCGACGGCAGAGCCTGAGAGGGCGCAGGAGAGCTTCTCCTCAGGCCCGATCGGAGCCTCGAGCTCGCCCACCGATTCGGCAAGCCACTCTTCGGTCTTGGCAGCGAGCGGTGCGAGCATGGAGCTGAGCTCGTCGTCGGGTGCACCATCTGCCGCCATGAGATCTGAGCTCCACACCCAGCCAGAGCCATCGCCTGTGCCTTCGAGCGCAATGAAGCTCGTAGCGTTTGCTGGCGGCTGCACGCACCAGGTGCCCGCAATCTTCACGCCGTCGACTGCCATATGCTGGTGGCCTGTGAGGAGCAGGTCGATATCGGCTGTGCGTGCAATTTCGCAGGCAGCATTCTCGCGCGTCTTCGAGAGCCGCCTGCCGGTGGCAAGGTCCTCCTCGAAGCCGCCATGATAGATGCAGACGATCAGGTCTGCTTCCTCGCGGAGCTTCGCTGCCTCGCGCTGCACCGCCGACACGGGATCTTCGATCGTGATGCCCTCGAGATGCTCTGGCCTCTCCCAGATATTCACATAGTCTGTCACGATGCCGGTGATACCGAGAACAAGGCCCGAAGGGAGCGTGCAGACAGAGGACGGGACGATTGGAAGCTCCCCGCGCTCGTCGTGCACGTTCGCGCAGACGCAGACTGCATCGAGCTCTTCGAGGTACTGCTGAAGCACGTCGCGCCCGAAGTTGAAGTCATGGTTTCCGAGCGTCACATACTCGCAGCCAAGACGGTTCAGGGCAAGCGCGCAGGGATTCGTGCCCCTGCGGCTGCCGCGGAGCCAGACCTTCATGAGAGGCGTGCCCTGCATGGTGTCTCCCCCATCGACGATGAGGGAGTCGCCGTGAGAGCACCATTCATGGATGGGGTCCATGAGGCAGCAGATGCCCATGTGTGCACGTCTGCCCGTTGCATAGTCCTCATCGAGGATATGCCCATGCGTATCGGACGTAAATGCGATATGGAGCTTTGACACCTAGACACCCCTCGTCAGATGCGTGCGGATACGCGTCGAGATGTATTCGACAATGAGAATCAGGACGACGAGCCCCCAGAGGATCGAACCTGCCTCGTTCCAGCGGTAGGCGTTCATTGCAAAGATGAGCGGAGCGCCGATACCGCCAGCGCCGACGAGGCCGAGGACGGTAGCGTCGCGCAGGTTCATATCGAAGCGGTAGATGGCCGTCGAGATGAAGGAGCTCGAGAGCTGCGGGATGACGCCGAAGCGGATCTTGCGCCACGTCGTTGCACCCTCTGCGTCGAGCGACTCGAGGATGCGGTAGTCGAGGTCCTCAATCGTCTCTATGTACATCTTGCAGACCATACCGACAGAGCAGAGCGACATCGTCAGGAGGCCAGCGAAGGGGCCAGGGCCAGTGACACGCACGAACATGAGGCCGTAGACGAAGGGCGGCACCGTACGGACGGCCATGATGATGAGACGGGCGATGTTCGAGACGACCCTGCCGGTAAGGTTCCTCGAAGCGAGGAAGGCCAGAGGGATCGAGATGATGGCGCCGACGACCGTGCCGAGGAAGGCGATGCAGATCGTCTCGACGAGCAGGTACGGCACGCCTCCGGTCGTAAGGTTGAAGAGCAGGCCGGTATCAGGATGTGCGATGCCGGCAAGGATGTTGAGGGCGATCTGTCCGCCATCCTGGCCCGTGCCGGATGCCTCGACGGCAGAGCCGCTCCAGACGAGCAGGGCGACGACGACAATGGCGCAGGCAAGCTCGAAGAGCCAGCCCTTCGGGCGGTCCTCATATGCCTTGAGAATGCGTTCTTCCATATGCGGACCCCCTTAAGCCAGACGCCTGCGCAGTGCGCGGCTGATGGACTCGATGATGAAGACAGTGACAAAGAGCGCCACGAGGACCATGCCGACCTCGGGATACATGCGCCAGGCGATGCCCTCATTGAGGACAAGGCCGAGGCCGCCTGCACCGACGTAGCCGAGGATGGACGCGTAGCGGACATTTCCCTCGAAGCAGAAGAGGCAGTTCGAGAGATAGGATGGCAGGATCTGCGGCACGATAGCGGAAGTGAAGGCACGGACCTTGCTCGCACCCATGGCTTCCATTGCCTCGAAGGCACCCATATCGACGGTCTCGATCTCCTCGTAGAGGATCTTGCCGACATAGGCGAACGTGAAGATTGCGATAGCGGTCGTGCCGGCAAGCGTGCCGAGGCCGAAGATGTAGGTCGCGATGAGGGCCGTGACAATCGTCGGCAGCGTACGGATGATCGAAAGCAGAAGGCGCATGAGGGAGACGACGACTTTGCTGTGGACGATGTTCGTCGATGCGGCGACAGCAAACGGAATCACGAGGACAGATCCGATGAAGGAGCCCAAAAGCGACATCTTGATCGTGTCGAAGAGCGGCTGCCACACGGATGGCATGTAGTCCCAGTTGGGCGGGAACATCGAGAAGAGGATGTCCCAGAAGCGTCCGCCATTCTCTGCCAGCACCGTCATATCGAAGCCAGTGACCTGGATCGAGATGATGGAGACGATGATGATGAGGACAGCGACGACAGGGCCGCGGGAAGCGCGCCTCGTGACGGTCTTGCCGTTTCCGAGCGTCACGGTCTTCGGCTTGAATATCTTGTCATACCAGGTAAGCGCAATGCCGCCCGAGATCGTCTCGGGGACCTTGGCGCTGGCGTGCTTAGCGGGCATCGGCCGCCTCCTTGGAAAGCTCGGGCACGATAAGCGGTGCCTCGTCGCCTTCGGCGTCCTTGCCATACACCTCGTCGAGCACATCCTGGTTCACATCGGATGCAGGGCCATAGTAGACGACCTCGCCGGCACGGATGCCGAGGACGGAGTCGCAGTACTTGAGCGCGAGGTCCACGTGGTGGATGTTCAGGAGAATCGTGATGCCCATGTCCTGGTTGATGCGCTTCAGGTCGTCCATGACCTGACGGGCGGTCATCGGGTCGAGCGAAGCGACCGGCTCGTCTGCAAGGATGATCTCAGGGTTCTGAGTCAGCGTGCGCGCAAGGGCGACACGCTGCTGCTGGCCGCCCGAGAGCTGGTCGCAGCGGACGTAGGCCTTGTCGAGGATGCCCATCTTGTCGAGGGACTCGAGTGCCGCCATCTTCTCTTCCTTCGTGAAGATGCCGAACAGGGCCCTGTACCACGGGATATCAGGCACGAAGGCGGTCAGCACGTTCCTGAGCACGGTTGTACGGGTGATCAGGTTGAACGACTGGAAGATCATGCCGATCTTGCGGCGGAAGCGGCGCAGCTCCTTGCCCTTGAGCGATCCGACATCGGTGCCGTTGACGGTCACCGTGCCCTCGGTGATCGGGTTCAGGCGGTTGACCGTGCGGATCAGGGTCGACTTGCCGGCACCGGAGCGGCCGATGATTGCAACGAAGCGGCCGTCCTCGATCGTGAGGTTGACATCCTTGAGCGCTTCGAACCCGTTCGGGTAGCGCATCGACACATGGGAGAACTCTATCATCTATCCATCCTGTCATGAGACCTGCATGCAAACGGGGATGCCAGACGCATCCCCGTTCGGAAAAACGCGCCGGACCACCGGGAGTGGTACCGACGCGTTCAGAATGCCTTAAGAGTTGGAGCTCGACTTGAGCTTCTTGACCATTTCCTGAGCCTCGCGCTCGGAATCATAGTCGGAGTCCTGTGCCTCGACATAGCCGTTGTGGCTGTAGATGGCAATGACCTTCTTGCCTTCATCGGTGTTGCCGATGTTGATCATGGCCTGGGAGAAGGCCTTCTTGAAGTCGTCGGTCATCGTCTTGGAGGCCTTGGAGGCAGAGATCGTGTCGTTGTAGATCGGCTTCGTGACGCCGATGACATTCGTCTCGTCCCAGATGCTGGCGGTACGGCTGTAGTCGGACGTCCACTTGGACTCATAGTCGCGACGGCCATCAGCATAGACGCATAGAGCGTCGACCTGGCCGGAAGCGAGACGTGCGAAGGCGGAGCCGTAGGAGTCGGACTGGACAGCATGCGTGAGGTCGAGGACCGTCTTGCCGTAGTTGTCGTTGAGCCACAGGCACGGATAGATGTAGCCTGCAGGAGAGCTCGAGCTCATGACAGACCAGTTGGCGCCGTTGATGTCGTCCCAGCTGAGCTCCTGGCCATTGTTGACCTTGTCGCCGAGAGCCTTGCCGGCATCGCTCGGGCCAGCGATGAGGAGGGCACGGTAGAACGTGACCTGCTGGTCGGATGCCGTGGTCGGCTTCTGGTCGTTCCAGTCCTTCGGATCGTCGGAGTCGATGGAAAGGCCGTTGCGCGTAGCGGTGAGCAGGACCTCGCAGCCATCGGAGTAGAGGACATAGGTGCCGCCCGGAATGAAGCCCACGTCGATGGTACCGGAGGTCAGGCCCTCGCCGACTGCCTCATAGCTCGTGCCGACCGTGATGTCGACATCGTTCACGGTGTAGCCCTGGTTGCCGAGCTCATCGATGAGCATCTGCTTCAGAGGATCGGTAGCCGTGATGATCTGGTCAGGATCCTTGGAAGGCACGAATGCAACGTGCAGCGTGTCGATCGTCTTGGACTCGCTGCTCGAAGAAGAGCTGCTCGAGCTGGAGTTGCCGCAGCCAGCAAGCCCTGCTGCAGCCGCGCCTGCGGCTGCGAAGCCGAGGAACTGACGGCGGGACAGCGAAGACGAAACGATACCTTTCGACATGGTTCTCCCTTCGATACGCAGGATCTGGGCGCTCCCCGCGCCTTCCTGCAATCGCACAAAAGTGCGCCCCGTGCGCACATACCGTGCTGAGAATACACCTACTGGCAGGCTGAATCGTGCCAATTGCTGGCCCGTACACTATGATTACGGATTGTTACGCAAACTGCACATTGCCAAATAGGAAGATGACATGAGAAGCAGGTATGCGCGAAATGCGCAGGAAGTTTCACGAAAGGCTGCTAAGGGACAAGGCAGAATGCAGTTGCAGGGAGGCACACAATGGATGCAGCATTGGCAGCAATCAGGTGCGGCCACGCACAGATGGCAGGATGCTGCCTCGCCTATCTTGCCTGGTGGTCAATCTTCTTCTGGCCGAAGGTGGGAGGCCAGGAAGCCACAGGTCCGCTCCGCTATGTCGGTATCGCAGCCATCATTCTGGCTGTCATCCTGGGCGCTCTGGGCGCTACGCGCATTGCCCAGGGTGCAGGCATCCTCGCTCCTCCCCATGCCGGCATCATCGCGCTTGCAGGAGGCATCGTGCTCTACATGGTCCTGCTCTTCGTAACCGAGCGCCTCTTCAGCCGGGTCCCTACGACCGAGCTTGTCCTCTTCTGTGCCTGGCTGGCACTCGAGCTCTTCTGCGCCGCAGGGCTCGTAGCGCAGGACCGCATCGCTTCTGCCGCGCTCATCACGATTCTTGCAGCCATCGGCTTCCTCCTGAGCCTTGTCTGCTATGTAAAGTACTACGAGCTTGCACCGCTCGCCTCCTTCGTCTGCGGGTGCCTCCCGCTTGCAGGCATTGGCCTCATATCGCTCATCATCGCGCTTGCCATCTAGATAGTCTAGATAAGGATAAGCATGCCCGCACCTTCCGGTACGGGCATGCTCCATCTCGCACTGTCTCAGTCCTGCTTTATGCTTCGGCAAGCGCCTCCTTGCCAAGCTCGAGCGAGCCCAGGATGCCCTGGTCGCCATTGCAGCCGGCAGACACGATATAGCTGTCGAGATCCTGCATCTGGGGTGTCACGATATAGCCGTTCATCATGTGCGCCACCTTGCTGCGGACGAGCGGGAAGAGCTGCTCCTGGTGCATGACGCCACCACCGAGGACAATCTTCTTCGGCGAGTAGCAGAGAATGTAGGTCATGAGGCCCTGGGCAAGGTAGTAGCTCTCGAGGTCCCAGACGCGCGGATTGTCGTTAAGCTCAGCTGCCGGCTTTCCCCAATGCTTCTGGATGGCAGGTCCGGCAGCAAGGCCTTCGAAGCAGTCATCATGATAGGGGCAGCTGCTCGGAGCTGTATCCTCAGGATCCCTCTTCAGAAGGATGTGCCCGGCCTCAGGATGCATCATGCCGTGCATGAGCTTGCCTTCGACCATGACGCCAGCACCGATTCCTGTGCCGATCGTGACGTAGACGACGTAGTCAAGACCCTTGGCGGCGCCGTAGACAGCCTCTCCGAGGCAGGCAACGTTCACATCCGTATCATAGCCGACAGGGATATGGAGGCCCTCCACGAAGGCATTCCTGAAGTTGTAGTACCGCCAAGCCGTCTTCGGGGTCTCGAGGATGGAGCCGAAGAGCTTGTTTGCGGGGTCGACGCAGGTCGGTCCGAAAGCACCGATACCGAGAGCATCTATATTGCGCTCACGGAACCATTCGACCATCGGAGGTACGCACTCCTCAGGAGCTGTCGTCGGGACCGAATCGCGCTCGAGGATATGTCCTTCCTCATCGCCGATTGCCATGACCATCTTTGTGCCGCCTGCTTCGAGTGCGCCGATACGTGCCACTGCAATCACCTCATAGATCTCAGGGGTTAGCTGACCGATGACATGATATACCCCATCAGCAATCGGACATGCAGGGCTGAGGGCGAACGTAGCCCCAAAGGCCTTGTAAGGCTTTGCAGCCGTTTGCCGGGACCGCTGCCCCCTCTTCCTGCTTCAGCGTACGATACAAGGAGATATTCGTCCTAAGGAGGCACCATGTCACGTCTCAAGCAGCTGAGGGCTTATGTCGATGCCAGGCTTGATGCCCTGGACCAGAAGACCAGGAGAAGCGCATATGTACATCTTTATGGGGCATCCCTTGCGGCGACCCTCATAGCCGAGAAGCGCGGGCAGAACGCTGAGCTTGCCTCTATGGCAGCAATGCTTCATGATCTCGCAGCTTATGAGACGGGCAGCTATAGCGACCATGCCCACAGGGGCGCAGCACTCGCCCGAACGGTACTAGATGAGCTGAATCTCACGACCCCCGAAGAGACCAATATGATCTGTTCTGCCATCTATAACCATGACAGCAAGGATCGGATCGATAGCCCCTTCGATGAGGTGCTCAAAGATGCAGACGTGATGCACCACACCCTGAACGATACGTCTAAGCCGGTAAAGGAGAAGGAGAAGGCACGCTTCCAGGCACTGAGAAAAGAGTTCGGTCTCCCCGAGCTGCCAGAGACAGAATAGCAGATGCAGGAAGGGCCCCCGCATGGTGCAGGGGCCCCTCTGCCAGGCTGCGCATATAAAGGCAGAGGGAGGGAAGCGCGGATGCGCTCCCCTCCCTCTCCGGCACGAATGCCCTCTGCTGGCCAGCGGCGTCCTGCTCTCCCACGGACTCTCTCCGCAGTACCATCGGCGCTCGGGGGCTTAACTTCTGGG